>Ga0228536_1000006_pt1:0-70000 | contig 727785 bp, 677 predicted proteins | sample SJ1Smetagenome_FD_168611 | JGI IMG/M metagenome (GOLD analysis project Ga0228536, IMG submission 168611) | Enriched culture of PCE-dechlorinating microbial communities from Ithaca, New York, USA - SJ1.S | ecosystem: Engineered > Modeled > Simulated communities (microbial... >...
GACGTGATCACCTCTACCGGACTCATGGCTCTCCTCTTTCGCCTTGGTTGCAGTGCTAGCTCTACAGCTATTACTACAACTTATTTCCAGGGTGAAGAGTGTCCGGTCGAATTGGGGGCTACTTCAATCTGGGCAATCAATCCTGTATTTGTAACATCTGTTTCTGTCATTGTTCAGAGAATGGCAAGTATGGCAGGTCTTTTTTACATAATGTCTATGTATTTCTTTCTAAAATCACGTATCTCTACAGCAAAACAGGTTTCATTTTCATACTATATATTCCTCATTATATCATCTCTCTTGGCATTCGGCACGAAAGAAAATACATACATTCTTCCACTTTCAATAATGCTTTATGACAAGTTAATATTACATAGCATTAATTATCACCGAATATTCAAATCTAAACTCTTCAAATACATATCATTCTTTCTATTAATCATTTCATCTGCAGCAATTGCATACTACATATACACTCTACTAGATGGTTATCAGCATCGGACATTCACTTTACAACAGAGATTACTTACAGAGCCAAGAATATTATTTTATTACATATCTTTACTATTTTATCCGATACTACAAAGACTAACATTTCTTTATGACATTAACGTATCTTCTTCACTCTTTTCTCCATTGACGACAATATCATCACTATTTGGCTTAGCATTAATTATTACGGCAGCTATTTATTTCAGAAAAAGGAAACCCATCCTTTCATTTTGTATTTTATTTTATCTTATTAATCATATAATCGAAAGTACAATATTACCTCTCGAATTAATTTATGAGCACAGGAATTATTTACCAGCGATGTTCTTGTTTATCTATCCAAGCATTCTCATTATTTTCTTAATTCAACGAATTCAGAATCATAGAATTCTACAATATATTGTGATAATTCTTATTTCTGTTATCATTGCGGATACTGGCCACACCACATACATGCGAAACGAAATAATGAAATCTAACATTTCATTCTGGTATGACAATGCATTAAAATCACCAAATTCGAGCCGAGTTCATGCAAACCTTGGTAAATATTACTTCGACATCGGCGATTATGATTCTATGGGTCAAGAGTATAAAAAAGCCTTAAATCTATCAAATTATGTAAATACAAAAGAAAAAGTACTTTATCATATTGAGCTTGCAAATTACTATATATGCATCGATATAATGGATAAATCTGCATATCATTTGAGCGAAGCATTGGCTATAGATCCCAATAACAGTCGTATATATGACATGATGTCCATAATTTGTTTGTCAAAGGGAAGGTTTGAAAAAGCAATAAGGTTCTCACATATTGCTACAGTACTATCACCCGATAATGCCAAATTCAGGCACAACTATAGCTTAGCATTGTTAAAGAATATGAACTACAGAGAAGCATTTATTCAAGCCCTAAAAGCAATCGAATTAGATTCTTCATTTAATCAACCACTAATTATATTAGCAGAATACTATCGAGTTACAAAACGCTATTCTTCAGCTCTCTATGTGTGGCAAGAATACTTATCAAGTAATCCAATGAATGTCAATACATGCATTTCATTGATTGAATTATATCACCTTACTGGAAACTATTTCATGCGAGACAAAATGATCGGGTTTCTCATTTACAACAATAAATATAATAATGTAAAAATACTCATCATGCAACTTGAAAAAGCTAACAATTCATCAGCATATGAAGTAAAAAGTAACGTTATAATTCCGATAATCAAACAAGCATTAGTTATGCAGTAATTATCAATATAAAGCCGATATCATGAAAATCTATCTCAATTTTCAAATAGCACTACAGTTCCAACTCAAGTATGATTGATAACACAACATTAATCAAGCTAGTGTGGAGTTGCCCCTAATTGACCGGACACTGCTCGAACTTATGTTGTTTCCGCCGGTATTCCCGTGGCGACTTCATTTTCAACCCCGTGTGGGGATGGAACTCTTTGTAATCCTCAAACCACATCGGCAGCTGCGCCAGAACGAACCGAGCATTGTACAGAGGGTTAACGTGGACATAATCCCGCTTGAAGGTCTTCGCAAACGATTCGGCCATCCCGTTGGATTCGGGGCTGTAAAACAGTGTTGTGCAGACGATGAATCCGACAGATTCGGAAAACGCAATGGTCTCCCTAGCGATATAGGCATGTCCGTTGTCACTGAGCCACTCAATGGGAACCGGGAGCCGATCAACCGGGCCGAACCGAGCCTCGATGGATTGAACCATCAGATCCCGGATCATCTTTCCGTCGATTCCACCCGTTGTCGCCACATAACTGATGATCTCCCGATCGCAGCAATCCAGAGGAAAAGCAACCCGGATCCGTTCCTTGCGCCAGCAGGCGATCCCGAAAACGTCGGAACACCAGCCCTTATTGCTTCTTTTCGTCACAATGGTGCCGTCATGAACTCGTTGGGAGTGTCCTGTCGACTTTTGCAGCAACAGGCCCCCGATCTTCATGAGCCGGTAGATCCGCTTGGTGTTCACTGGTGCCTGCCCATGACCGTGCAGCATGCGATTCAGATGAGCCGTCACTCTCCGGTAACCGGAAGTATCCCGGTGATTGACGGTCTCCCGGATCAGGACGAGGTAAAAGTCATCCTCGACTCTCCAGTAATGTCGCCTTCACTGCCTGGTGCCTTCCTGGCGCTTCTCATACTGGCGGGATCTCGATATGCCCAGCGTCTCACAGAGCGCCTTCATGGGGTGTCGTCCCTTTTGAGCAAGGGCATCCGCGAGATCAGTTTTTTTTCGCGGGCGATCTCCAAGGTATCCTTCAGAATCTCATTTTCCAGGGTCTTGCGACCCAGCATCCGCTCCAACTCCTGGATCCGACGCTTGAGACCCCTGACTTCCGATGAAGGAACCAGCTCTTCCTTTGCCCGGACGGCGACCAGTGCCCCCTCGTGGAACAACCGATGCCACCGAAATAGCTGGCAAGGATGCACTTCGTATTTGCGCGCCACGATGGAAGCACTCATCCCCAGCTGCTCAGCCTCGAGTACTATCGCTTTCTTCTGTTCCGCGCTCCATCGCCGCCGGCGCTGCACACTCGTAATCACTTCGACCGGTAACATGGACAACCTCTCTCCCTGGTTTGAGTGCAAACACTATATCTTGCACTATGACCTATTTCCAGTCTGAGAGTGTCCAGTCGAATTGGGGGCTACTTCATAGTGATGGCATGAGATACTGCAGTTGAGAAAGATCATACACAAGAACATGGCGAAATCATCTCATTAAATGAAAGTGCCATAAAGAGCCATTTGAGAGTGATCGTTCAGAAACCTGTGAAGGAGACGCTGAACCACAAGCTAGAGGCAAGACATTTAAACGCGATTATATTCATGTCAACCCTCTTTACGATGCTTGGTTATTCCTTTTACAGTTGAAGAAATGGTTTACGGATTACGCGAGGACCGCCCCCACAAGGACCTAAAGATGAAGTCTCCCCACGAATATCAGAGACCTGAGGTTAAGTTTAAGATTTGTCATGTAAATTAAGTATAACTCCGGGAGAAATAGAATATGAAAAAAGAATGGTTATTAACAATTAGTATAACAACGGTTACAATATTAATCTCCCTTGTTTTGATTCGTCTCTTAGCACCACACTTGTTAGGTGGTTCACAGGACTTACAATTAGTTCGGGTCAGCAAAGAGGTACCTCCTTTCTTTGATAACGTGTTCCGAAAAGATGATTATCAAAGCCAGAATTTTATTTTGCAGGATCCTCATATCAAAAGAGCCAAACCTTTATTGCAAGAACAAGAAAATTTTGGTCCTCATGATATTCTTGGTTTTCGTAACAGGACCATACATAACATAGTTGACATTGTTGTTATCGGAGACAGTCAGACTTATGGAAACAACGTACAATACGAAAATAACTGGCCCAACCTGATGAATAAATCCTTCACACGTAACAAACCAGTTACGTATAGTATGGCCGTGGGTGGATGGGGGGCTGCTGAATATCTTGCAGTGTTTTATAAGGCTGTTCTTTTTCACCCTTCAGTAATTGTAGTGGCGTTTTATACCGGTAATGATTCTCTTGAGACTTATCAACAAGCATATGGCAACAATAGGTATGCATTTCTCAAAATGGACCAATCCCTAAAAGCCGGAGACATACCAAAGGCAGACTTTCCTCCTCCTGAATCTGAATGGTGGCCCGTTAAATTTAGGGACAGTGTACAGACCATATTCACTCCCAAGCTAAGACTTGCATCCAATCAGCAACATCCTGCAGTTAAGGCAGGCTACTCTGCAATGGCGGAAGCAGGACGGCTTATGGGTGAGGCGGCCCGGAAAAACAATATTAAATTAGTATTCACAATAATTCCGACAAAAGAGATGGTATATGCAAGAAAAGTATCATCGGAATTTATTAAACAACCGCCCGATTATACGAAATTAATAACTGATGAACGAGAGAATATTCGAATATTAGAACAACACTTACGTGCGATACCAAACGCATTTTTCATTGATGTTCTGAACCCTCTTCAGGAAGAAGCGAATAAGGGCGTTCAGCTTTATCCATTTAATGAAAACGGACATCCCATAACGGCTGGTTACGCCATTATAGCCCATACTTTGGGACCTATCGTTTATTCATTATTTCCTGAACCTCTGGATGGTTTAGTTGCAGTACACCAAGGTGGGAATCAATATCGCCTTTTCTTCGTGCGAGATGGTCGAGTATGGCGGATTTCTAACCATGAGATTGCATCTAAAAACGGTTGGAATATCAAAAAGATAAGAACAGTAGATTTGTATCGGATTCAGCGAATGCCAATAGTTGGGACTATGGATCGACTTGATCGAACTCTTTTCGGACCTCGATAAACTTTTTTCGGTGGGCAAGACTTATCTTAAAACTCTATCAAAGTCGTCCTTATAATAGTAGTCTCTGACACATTGTGATATATTGTAATTATTGCTTTGTTAATGCTTGTTCTACGACAGAATCGCCAGAAATGAATAATAATCCTCTCCAACTGCTCGTTCAATCTGTGGAGAAGCACCTCGTCGTTTTCTTTTTATCCTTCGGAAGAGGGACATACTTTTCAAAGAACAGGATATTTCAGTTTGGTAATATCCATGTACCGGTTACAGGTGTTGAAAGCGTTTTGCCTTGAACTTCTGTTATGTTTATCGACAGATATGAATTTGTGTGTGTCGTTAAGACTGTATAATCTCCCCATGAATATGCTTGGCATGATGCTTCAATATCGGCAACAGTAGCAACACCATTTCTCGCAATTTTCTTCCCATAAATCATTGATGCTCTTGCTTGGACTTCTGATATAGCCTGTTTAGCCGAAATTCTACGCGACTCCTCCTGCAATGAATAATATTTTTGCACGGCATACATGCTTAATATGCCCAATATTACCAAGACAGCTATAACTTCTATCAAGGAGAATCCACCTTTATAATTAGAATTTATTTTCTTCATTGATAATTAAGATTAACCTCCCCGATTTAATTCATCGGGGAGGTTAATAATTGTAGAAAGATACTTTTTTTAATTTGGTAACAACCAGGTCCCCGTCACATTGCTGGTTAATGCAGTGCCCTGCACATGAGAAACAGCGATTGTAATCCAGCTTGCCGAAGCCGCACTGGTCGTAACAGTATAATCGGGTTGCATATTATTAACTGCAAGAGAGGCGTTAATCAGTGCTGTCGTCGCCGCTCCCGTACCGCCTCTTAAAACTTTTGCCCCATAAAGCTGTGAAGCACGTGCCTGAACTTCAGCAACCGCTGCTTTTGCTGATTTGTTTCTGGCTTCATCCTGCATACTAAAGTATTTAGGGATCGCCACGGCTGCCAGAATTCCAAGAATCACCAGCACAGCAATAATCTCAATCAACGTAAAACCCTTCTGACCTTTTTTTGACTCCATCTTGATAATCTCCTTTCATATTTCTTTATTTTTTGAATGACTCACATCATGACTTTATCTCGCCTTTGAACACCTCCTTTCAAGTTTTATCTTGCTAATTATGCAATATCAGTACCACCATTCACATTTACATCATTATATCCGATATTTTTTATAATGCAATGTATTCGGTACTTTATAAAACTCGTTCATCGCTCATTAAAAAACTCTCCCTAACGTTCCTCATCACACGTAGAGATATCCTCATTTTTTGTAGACATAAACATTGTGCCCATGACTTTTTTCATTACTTCTTCTTCAGGCGGTTTACATCGATATTGTATTTTTTTACTCTATGCCATAAACTTCTCTGATTTATACCAAGTATTGTCGCCGCCTTCGCTTGTATACCTCTTGTCTCAATGAGTGCATTTATAATCATATCTTTTTCAATCTCTCTAATCATCTCATCGAGACTATTTTGATACATTGTTTCATACTTAATTTTTTTTTCGAATATCCATTCCTCATTGCCTTTTACATTCGAATATATTGATAGATCTTTTTGATCTATTTCATCATTATCTGATGTTATTACTGCCCTATTTAACATATTTTGAAGCTCCCTTACATTGCCTGGCCATCCATATCCAATTAACACTTGTAATGCTTTTGAGGTCAATCGTTTTTCATTTTTTGATGTTGACAAGAAATGACATGCTAATATTGGTATGTCTTCTCTTCTATCGCGCAGCGGGGGAACAGTTATTGAAAAAACATTCAATCTGTAAAATAGGTCCTCTCTGAACAAACCATCTTTCATTAATTGAACTATATCTCTATTCGTTGCCGCAATGAAACGGACATCAACTTTTATCGTCTCTGTCCCACCCACATATTCAAATTCCTTCTCTTGCAATACTCTTAATATTTTTACCTGTGTGCTTAATGGCATATCACCTATTTCATCTAGAAAGATAGTTCCTCCATTTGCAATTTCGAATTTTCCTTTCTTCTTTTTTATTGCTCCTGTAAATGAACCTTTTTCATGGCCGAATAATTCGCTTTCTATAAGCCCATCTGGAATTGCCGCACAATTGATTTTTATGAAAGGACTTCCCTTTCGTTCACTATGTTCATATATACTAGCTGCAACAAGCTCTTTCCCTGTACCACTCTCTCCTAAAATAAAGACAGGTGAATCTGTTTGCGCTATCTTTATTAACTGCGTTAGCATCGTTCTCATTGAACGACTTTGACCAATAATATTTGGAAATAATTGTTTGATTTGAACGGTTGTCAGTAGATTAGCTACTTTGTTAAAATAATCCGTATATTTATATAATTCGTCAAGTTTGCCAGAAGTATTTAATTGTAATTGCCGATTATCCTGAATATTCAGGTTTTTGGTTTTCTCGACAAATTGCTCAAAGGGTCTAAGCAAGTACCACAGCACAAAAAAAGCAATTACATAAGTTGTGATTGCCGATATCAATATAAGTATACCGATATACTTTTCTTTTACATCGGCATACAATGACACGTTTGTCAGTATTTCAAATGTGATAATTACGCTTAATATTGAAAGGCCACAAAATATGACCGGAACAAGGATATAAACACTTAGATGTATTCTTTTTTTTCTTACCATTATTAATAATACAACTCATTTTATTGCTTTGCCATCTGAGTCAAGTCCCACATTGGAAGGAAAATTGCGAGAGCAAAGAAGCCTACTACGGTGGCCAGACCAACCACAAGAATTGGCCCAATGAGATCAGACAGGCGTTTGACTTGATAGGCCACTTCCTCGTCATAGTGCACAGAGATGACCTTCATCATTTCCTCAATGTTTCCCGATTCCTCGCCGATCGCCACCATGTCGACGACCATCGGGGGGAAGTATTTCGCCTTCCGAAGTGGTCCGGCGAGGCCCTGACCCTGTTGCATCATATCCTGAATCATGGTGAATTCCTTTGCGATTGCTGTATTGCCGATGGTTCCGATCAGGACTTTCATGGTTGTCATAATTTGGACGCCACTGGACTGGAGAATGGAGAAAATGCTGGCGAAGCGGGACATGGCTGCCTTCTGGAAGAGCGGCCCAAAAAGCGGGATTTTGAGTAAAAAGGCATCGCGGGCAAGGCTTCCCTGCTCCGTTGCGAAATAGCGGCGCAGGCCGAAGATGAGCAGGATCAGCACACCTAATATGATATACCAATAATTATTTAGAACTTGATATGTCAGCATCGCGATCTTTGTTGGTAAAGGAAGTTTCAATCCTGCCCTAGCAAAGATGCTCACAAACTTTGGGATGACGAACGTCAGAAGAACGATGAAGGCAATGCTGAGGGCCACAAGAACGATAATGGGGTACTGGAGGGCCGACTTTACATCCGAGCGGACTTTATGTTCGTGCTCCAGAATATAGCTCAGGCGCTCCAAGACGTCCGGCACGGTTCCGCTGATCTCGCCGGCGTTGATCATGCTTCTGTAGAGAGGGGAAAAGATCTTAGGGTGTTTTTCCAGGGCGTCCACGAGGGTGGAGCCCTGCTTGATGTCCATGGACATCTGGCTGATGGCCTTCTTCAGGACAGGATTCTGGGTCTGTGCTTCCAGGACCTGGAGCAGTCGGATGATTGGGATGCCCGCCAGGAGCATGGTCCGGAACTGCTTTGTGAAGAGGATCAGTTCCGGAGGCTGGACTTTCCCGAAGAACTCGCCCAACCTTGTCATGAAGTCGCCCTTGCTCAAGGCATCGGCGGCCATGATGCGGGAAGGAATGTATCCCCGCGCAACGAGGATGTTGTTGACCGATTCCGGGGAGTCCGCCTCGAGGGTTCCCGAAACGGTCGCTCCGTTTTCATTGATCGCCTGGTAGGCGAAACTGGGCATGGCACTCCTCCCTTGCTTTCTACACCATGACCGAAGAGGCGGCCTCTTCGAGGGTCGTGATCCCCGCCAGGACCTTGGCGGCGGCGTCTTCCTTCAGCGTCCTCAGTTTCCCCGCCGCCGCGGCGGCCCGGGTGATGTCCTGGCTGGACTCCTTCCGCAGGATCATGTCCTGGACCATCTCGTCGTTCACCAGGACCTCGAAGACGCCAGTCCGGCCCTTGTAGCCCGAGTTCAGGCACTGGTAGCAGCCCCGTCCCCTCATGAAGTTGGCGTCCTTGACGTCCTCCAGCCCCCACGCAGCCAGGGCTCTCTGCGAGGGCTGGTAGGGCTCCTTGCAGTAGGGGCAGACGGTCCGGACGAGGCGCTGGGCGAAGGACACCAGGAGCACCGAGGCCACGAGGAAGGGCTCGATGCCCATGTCGATGAACCGGGTGATGGCCCCGGCGGCGTCATTCGTGTGGACGGTGCTGAGGACCCGGTGCCCCGTCTGGGCGGCCTGGACAGCGATGGAGGCCGTCTCGGAGTCGCGGATCTCGCCGACCATGATGACATCCGGGTCCTGCCGGAGGATGGAGCGGAGGCCGCTGGCGAAGGTCATGCCAGCCTTGCGGTTGAGCTGCACCTGGCGGATGTTGTTGACACGGTATTCGACGGGATCTTCCAGGGTGACGATGTTGATGTCGGGCCGGTTGATGTCGTTCAGGATCGCATAGAGGCTGGTGCTCTTGCCGCTTCCCGTGGGTCCCGTGCTGAGGATCATCCCATAGGGTTTGCGGCTCATGCCCTCGATCTTCAGCCGGTCGTCGTCATTCATGCCCAGCCGGTTGAGGGTGTAGACGCCGGCGCTCATGTCCAGGAGGCGGAGCACCATATTCTCCCCGTAGATCGTCGGCATGGAGGAGGCCCGGACGTTGATCTCCCGTTTCTCCATTTTCAGGGTGAACCGGCCGTCCTGGGGGATTCGCGAGACGGTAATGTCCATACCCGCCAGGATCTTTATTCTCGCCGTGATTGGCAGTCCGAGCGACTTCGGCGGCGAGGGAACCTCGACAAGCTTTCCGTCGATGCGGAACCTCAGGGAGATGTTGTTCTGCTGGGGGCTGATATGGATGTCGCTGGCGGACTCCCGGACGGCCTGGGCGAAGATGGAGTTCACCAGCCGGATGACCGGCGCCTCCACGGCCATGTCCTGCAGGGAGGCCACCTGGACGTCGGACTGGTCCTGCTCCTTCTCCGTGGCAATCTCCGCTTCCGCCCCTGCTTCCTCCGTCTCGATGCTCTCCAGGACCTTAGTCATGCCCGTCTGAGAGCCGTACATGGTGTTGAAGAGCTGGCTGAACTCCCGCTCCGAGCAGATGACGGGTTCCACTTCCGAATCCGTCATGACCTCCAGGGCGTCCAGGACGTTGATGTCGAGGGGATCGATCAGGGCAACGGTCAGGAGGCGGCCCCGCTTCTTGAGGGGGATCACCTGGTTCTTTTGGGCGAAGTCCGACGGGATCTGTGTGGAAAGGGCCGGCTCGACGGGATACTGGTCGGGGCGGTACTGCTCGATCTTCAGCTGCCGGCTCAGGACGTCGATCACCTGGTTCTCGTTCACGATCCCCTGGCGGGTCAGGTACTGGCCCAGCTTCATCCCCGTCCGCTTGTGCGCCGAGAGGGCGGTGGCAAGCTGCTCCGTCGTGAGGATGTTGTTTTCCACCAGCAATTCACCCAATTTCTTTTTCACTCTCATGTCGGACCCCTTTTCCTTTATAGCTGAGAGAAAAATACCGTATCGGATTCCCACTTCCCGCTCAAAACTTTTGCAGCAGACCGGAGCGGGGGAGGCAGTTTCCGGATCTGGACGACCGCCGCCGCCTCGTCGGTGAACCGCTCTCCCAGAACGATCGAGAAGACGGTTCCCTCTCGGCTGTTCCAGTGGGCAATCATCCTCAGGCTGGGAACCTGTCTCTGGCGTTCCCGCAGGATCCCGTAGGCTTCCTCCAGGGTCGGTGCACTGGCGACCTGGACCCAGATGCCCTTGGCCGCGGTCGGGTTCGCCGCCTGCACAGCCGGAAAGAGAAGGACCTTCCCGGCAGGCACCCGGTTCAGGTTCTCGATGTCCGGATTCGCCCTCTGAAATGCTTGATATAACGAGAGATTCCACTGGCCATAGACATCGCTCAAGATCCACCAGACGGTGCCGCCCTGTTTGATGGCGATACGGCCGAGGGTCTCCGGCATTTTCTTTTTTATAGCCGGGGCAGGGGGAACGGCCGCTGGTTTGGCGGGTTCCACCTTTTCCTCCCGGACCGGCGGATGGACAGCCACCACGGCCTGCGCCGGCTGCGACACCTCCGGCAGACGGCCGGCCGCCTGCTTCTTCGCGGCGCCGAACGTTCCGACAATGTCGGGAGCCTGTATCAGGAGGCCACCCAGAACCAGCAGCACCACGATGGCCAGGGCTGCCTTCAGCGGCTTGCCCCGGAACCGGTCGTACATGGAGAGCCGCCTGGCACAGGCCCAGACGAGGGGCCAGTCCGCCTTTGCCCGGTTCTGGATGATGAGCGCGAGGAGAACCTCGTGGCAGAGCGTGATGATCTTCCGGGGAAACCCGCCTGTTGCAAAATGCACGGCCCAAAGGGCCGGCCTGCTGAAGAGCTTCGGCGCCCCATCTTCACCACCGGCCCGGGCAATCCGGAAAGCAACCATTGCCTGGGTCTGGCGGAACCCGAGGGGCTGAAGGCGGTACAGCAGGTTGATGCGGTCTGTGAAATTGGGATGATTCTTCAGGATCTCTTCAAACTCCCGCTGGGCAAAGATGACGATCTGCAGGAGCTTGAATTCGTTGGTCTCGTAGTTGAGAAATTCCCGGAGAATCTCGATGGAGGTGGACGACAGCTTCTGTCCCTCGTCGATGATCAGGACGGTGATCTTCTCACTGTCCACCCCCTGCCGATACAGGTGCTTCTTGATGTTTTCCCGGAGCTGCCATTCCGTGACCGGTCCTTCGGGTATTTCCAGCCCGAACGACGCGGATATCGTGGACAGGCACTCGACGGCGGTTCCGAACGCGGGATCGAGCACGAGATGCGTGGTGATCCTGTCCCTGTCTTCCTCGGACGATCCCAGCCTCTGGATGAGGCGCCGGCAGAGGGTGGTCTTGCCCGTCCCGACGTCCCCGATGACTACGTTCAGGCCGCGGCGCAGGCGGATGGACAGCTCCAGCCGCTGGAGGCACCCCAGGTGCTGGTCGGATTCGAAGAAAAAATCCGGCTCCGGCGAATTGGAGAAAGGCTCTCTCTTGAGATGCAGGATCCTGAAGTAGTCCATAGTGCAATACCGCCCGTACGTTGCGGTACGAGCGGTCCCTGGTTGATCATCGGATGAATAGCGCTGCCAATCTGCCGTGCATTACTTGCCGACCGGGGTTGCGTCCTTCACGTCCACCTTGACGGATCCCTTGGTGTCGGCCGTCTGGTACTGCGGCAGGATCTTCGGCGTGATGAAGACGAGCAGCTCTTCCATCGAGTTGCTCTTGTTGTCCCCCTTGAAGAGCCAGCCCAGAACCGGAACATCCTTCACCCAGGGAAGCCCCTCGTCGGAGTGGGCGATCTTCTGCTTGCTCAGCCCGGAGATGACGATGGTCTCCTCGTTGCGGACGATGAGGTTCGTCTCGGTCTGCTTCTTGATGATGAAGGGATAGCCCGATTTCGTGGTCCGGGTGAGGTCCACCTCGTTCTTCTTCACGTTGATGGACATCTTCAGGTGGACGTCGTCGATGACGTGGGGGGTGATCTCCAGCCGGAGCACCGCGTCCTCCCAGTTGACGGTTGTTGTTGTGCTGCCACCGGTCGTTGATGTCGTCTCGTAGGGAACCCGCTCGCCGCTCTCGGTGTAGGCCTTCTGGTTGTCCAGGGTGGTGATGGACGGGCTCGAGAGGATGTTGACCTTGCCGTCCGTCTGGAGGGCATTGAGCTGAAGCTCCAGGATGTTGCCGCCGATGGTGCCGTACAACAGGCCAAGGGCGCCGTAGCTGGTTGCGTTAGTGAGTATCGAGCCGGGAAAATTCAGGCCGAGCCCCTGTCCGGAGAGCCCGTAACTGCCGACATCGCCGCCGGGACCGCCGACACCCAGGGGGTTGTATCCTCCAGCGATGGGATTGAAAGGCGCCGTGCCCGCTGAATTCGTCCCGCCGGGCGTCACCCACATGCTCTTGTTTCCTAGTCCGCCCGTGTAGCCGCCGCCCCACTGCACGCCCAGCCTCCGGGCCGCGTCCTTGGTGGCCTCCACGATGTGGGCCTTGATCAGGATCTGCGGCGTCGGCTTGTCGAGCCGCTTGATGATGGGGATCATCTTGGTCAGGTCGTCCCGGATGGCCTGGATGATGAGGGAATTCGTGTGACTGTCCACCTTCACGGAGCCGCGGGATGTCTTGCCGTCCTTTTCCTTGGTCAGGAAGGTCTCGAGGTTGTCCTTCAGGTCCTTCGGCGATGCGTAATCAACCGGCACGACGACGTTGAGGAGTGGCTCGACCCGCCGGATATCGCTCTCCTGGGTCTTGCGCTTCAGGTCCTGCTCCTTGTCCGCCTCCGTCATGACCCGGATGACGTCCCCTTCCCAGACATAGCTCAATCCGTGCGTGTTGAGGATGCTCTCGAAGGCCCGGTCCCAGGGGGTGTTGTGAAAGTCGACGGTGATGTCACCCTTGATGTCGTTCTTGACAAGGATGTTCTTGTTCGCCGCCTTGGCCAGCGACCGGATCACCGCCTTGACCTCCGCCTGGCGCATCTTCAGGTTGACCTTCATCGTCGGCAGATGGCGACCTGCCGTCGAGCGTACGCGTTCATCCGCCAGGCGGGCCTCCTCCTTCGCCACCAGGGCTTCGAGATCGAAATCGCGAGCCCTTGGCGTCGGCGAGTTTCCCGTCGACTGGTCCGACAGTGTCCGCCACTTGTCGAAGAAGGGATCCTGCTTGACTTGAATATCTTTGGAGCAGGCCGAAAGGGCAAAAGCGGCAAGCAGGATGAAGGCGAACCCGAACAAGGAGCTTCTCATCCCGGGAGCAAGGCCCCTCGGAGCTTTTTCCGCGATCCGATCATTCCTGTATGAGAACATCAAACTTCACTCCTTCCAGTTTTTTTTCGATGACCACTTTGGACTTGTCGATTGCCCTCAATACGTATCCTTCCTCCACCAGCGGTTCACCCGCAACATATTCAACCCCGTTGATGATGGCTACCCGCCTCTTGCCCGAGTCCAGGTAGCCGGTGTAGGCAAAGGTGATTGCCTTGCCGGCCGTTGCCGCCTTGTTCTTCATGATGCCTTCCTGGAGAGAGGCGTATTCGGTGTAGAGCCCCCGGTCCATGAAGGGATCACGCCCCCATGGCGTTTCGGCCCGGACGGCGGCGTACACCTCCAGCTCGCCGGCGGCCTGGGCCGCCATTCCGGCCGTGGTCTCCGTCACGAACTTCTGGATGTCCGCTGTCGTGGCTGCTTTCTTCGCGGGGCCTTTCAAGCCCAGCCTGGGACCCAGGATCTCATACGCTGCATAGAGAATCGCCAGAACCATGACGGCCAGGATAACGATCTGTCTCGTATTCAGTTTCGGCATCGTCCGACTGCTCGCTTCCTTTGTAGGTTAAAAGGTTGTCAATTCAACGCCACCATCAGGTTCATCTTGAGTTCCAGGGCCGTCTGGGCCGGCCGGACCTCGATCGCGTCGAACCGCTCCACGTAGGACAGGCCTCCCAGGGCCGTAAAGAAATTCCGGAACTGGCTCATCCCCCCGCGGACCACGACGACCACCGGGGCGGTCTTCGCCGTTCCCGCGAGAGAGCCCAGCTCCGGGTTAACGGACATCACCTCAAGCTGGGCGGCCCGGGCCAATCCCCGGATGGTGACCGGAACCTGGTCCACCTGCTCTTTCGACAGCCTGGTCCGGGCCGGCAACGGCAGGGTCGTGGGGACCTTCTTCTCTGTCAACTGCTTCTGGAGCGTCTGGTAAATAGGCCCCAACTGTTCCTGCTCCTGGACTTTCTGCTTCAGGGCCTGCTCCTTCTGGTCCAGGGAGGATACGGCATATCCCATGGGAAAGAGGCCGGCCACAATGAAGAGAATGACAATCCCCACGCAGATCAGAAGGTAGCGGATGCTGCTTTTGGGAATACTGAAGGATTTCTTCTTTTCGTCCATGCGATCACCCGATCTGCATATTGATGATGAAATGGAGGACCCGCCCTTTCCGGAAAGGTTCCAGATCCTGCTTCTTGACCGACACGTTCTTGAAGAGCGGCGAGTTCTCCAGGGCCACCCGGTAGCGGAACAGCTGCGACTCGAATGTCGAGGGATCCCCGAAGACCACTCCCTCTAAAGCCATATCCTGCCCCGATGCGCCCGACGCAGCAGGTGCACCTGCCGGTGGAGGAGGCGGGGGCGGCTGGGCCGGAGCCTGTCCGGCCGCGGGCGGCGCGGCTGTCGCCGGCATCACCAGGCCCGACTTCACGGAAACGAGCTTGATTTCTTCCGGAGTCAGGGCCGTCAGTTCACCCAGGACGGCCATCCCGAGATAACGCTCCGAATAGTTGCGGAGAACCTCCCGGCGCTGCTTCATGGCACCCAGCATGTCCGACACCTTGGCCTGGTCGACAATCGGGGTAAACTGGGCCAGCTTGGCCTCCAGCTTGGCAACGGCGTCTCTCTTCTGCCCCATCTGCTGGAACTCGATGCCGAAAATGATGGCGCAGACGACCATGGCGGCGATGAACCCGATCAGGACAAAACGGTTGATCCTCACTACCTGCTCGGCTTCCTCCCGTTCCCGGAAGGTGAACATCGCATTCGGCGTGTGGGCATTGTCCGAGAGGGCTGCTCCGAGGGCCGGCACAAAGGCCATCTGCTCGGAAGGGCTGAGTTTGAGGCTGGAGGGAATGTCGGCAACTTTGGGGTTCAGCGGATCGAAGACATCCCGCTCGATGGCGAGCTGGCTGCCGAGATAATCCAGCATTGTCCGGTTGATATTGATCACGCCGGAGATCAGGACCTGCTCGATCCGTTCGCTGCTGACGTTGGTGATGAAATGCTCGAACGTCCGCTCGACCTGCCTGGCCAGTCGCTCCAGCGCCGGCTCGAGCATCTTGAACACTTCCTGCTCGGTCAGCCCTGCGCCGGCCAGGTCCCCGGACGGGGAATCCCCGCTCATCCCGAAGACGATGCGGCGGGCCTCCTCGAAGGTCATGACCTTGGTGCCGGTGGAGGAGGATGGATCTGGACGGCGCTCGTCGTTGAAGGTCTCCATGAGTGCTTCGACCATGCTCCGGACACCCGTCTTGATGCCCCGGGACATGACGAGGTTACCCTTGGAGTAGACGTCGATACGGGAAAACTCGTTGCCGATGAAGAGGGTGGCGACGGTCCCCTTGCCCGCGGCGATCCAACCCGTGCGGAAGATGTTCTGAACGGCGAAGGGTGTGATGACCAGGCCATCCAGGGAGATGCCTGCCTGGCTGAACAGCTTTCTGGTATCTTCCACTTCCCTGCGTGGAACCGTGTAGGCCATGACGGCATACTTGGGAATTCCCTGCTCGACGACCTCTCCCTGGAGTTCGAAATCAAAGATGAACTCCTTGTCGTCGAAGGGATACTCCTTGCGCATGCCCCAGTAGACGGCGTTGTCGATCTGTTTCTTTGCGACCTTGGGGATCCGGAAGTGGCGGACTTCAACTTCCGCGGCGGACATGATGAGCCACACGCCGCAGTTGTCTTTTGCCGAGCAGCCGAACTTGGTCAGTTCATCCCGCAGGAAAACGGCATATTCCGGTGTCCCCTTCGTCAGGCCGAATGGATAGGCGACCTTGCGGGCATCCAGGAGCTTCCATTTCCCGTCGGAGGAGCGGATCGTCTTGACGAACCGGACGAATTCGTGACCGGCGTCGATCCCGACGTTCATGGAGCGGGTCCCCACCTTTTTCGGGGAAAAGGCGACAACGGTCTTTTTCGGCTCCTGAGCCGACAGGGGGGGCGGAGACGGCGCCTCTTCCTTATTGTTTTTGATGACGTCGAGGAGTTTTTCCGTGGAGGTAATATCGTCGTTCCGGGCCAAGGGATGCCCTCCTGAATCCGGGCGCCATACCGCCCTGTAATGGAAAGTTCATGGTAGGCTCCCCGTCAGGAACGGGGGCCAAATCGCGCAATTCTGTCTTTGCGGTACCCCTCGAGGAGCTTTCTGGCATCGCGCAGATACTCCCGAGGATAATGCCTCAAGACGCGAACTCCGTACTGAATCTCCGGGGGTGGCGGGATGATGCCCTTGCGGATGTAATCTCCGACTGTCTTGGCTGAAACACCCAGGGCTTCCGCAGCGTCCACCACCGTGTTAAAGGCCTGGCCATTGATGATGACCATAAAGAAGTGCCGATCCCCCCGATAAATTAAATATCCGACCGTTCGTATCTACCGGACCTTACGAACCGTGTCAACGAGTAACTTATAAAAAAGAGTTGAATTGATCGGGAATATCGTAAAAGTTGCTTATGTTTTGCTTAAGTAGAGGTTTTCATGCGTTCTGTCAAGTATTATTCTTTTAATAGATTCCATAGAGGCGAAATAAAGTTTTTCGTCAATCGATTGACATACCCCGAACATTTTACCAATGATTCAAGCAGGTTCCGGATAATCGAGCAGGAAGGTCCAAGGAACCGCTTTTCCTTTGCGATAGGAAAAAGTATAAGGGGTTCGTCTTCCCTGTACAGGAATTCCAGGACGAGCCGAAAGGAGAGGCATACCCCCGATGGAACAAATCCTGTCCGACTGGCTGTCGGCCTCCCTGCACGGCTCCTTCCTGGTACCGCTCCTCGCCGCTTACCTGGGAGGAGTCCTGGTCGGTTTCACTCCCTGTGTATATCCTGTCATTCCGATCACGGTCGCCTACATCGGGAACCAGGGAGCGGGGTCGCGACGCCGGGCCCTTCTTCTGTCCATTGTCTATGTCGCGGGCATGTCCTTGACATACAGCGGGTTTGGCGCTATGGCGGCCCTGTCGGGCCGTCTGTTCGGACAGCTTCAGTCCAGTCCCTGGGTTTCCTTTGCCGTCGGGAATCTTTGCCTGCTGATGGGGCTTTCCATGTTGGACGTATTTTCCGTGTCCTTTCCGGTGCCCGGGTGGGTCGGAAGGCTGCAGGCCGGAGGACGGATGCGGGGAATGGCCGGCGGCCTCCTGATGGGCGTGACGGCCGGTTTCATTGTCGGCCCCTGCACGGCACCGATCCTGGCCGTCCTGCTCGGTTATGTCGCAACACAGCAGAATGTCCCCTTCGCCATGGCCCTGCTTTTCGTTTTCTCCTTCGGCATGGGCACCCTGCTGATACTGCTGGGGACGTTCTCGGCCCTGCTGGCGAGCCTGCCGAAGTCGGGCCTGTGGATGGAGCGGGTCCGCAAACTCCTCGGCTGGATCCTCATCGGGAGCGGGGAGTACTTCCTGATCCAGGCCGGTATGTTCTGGGGGTGACAAGAATCGCATGAGAACGTTTGAAAAATATAAAAGGTTGCAAAACCCGCTTCTTCTGCTTCTATTGGCAGGCATTCTCCTCCTGGCCTCCTGCGACGCCCCGCCTCCGCCGGTCCGGACCGGCCCCGGGTCCGCGGCGGGACAGGCACCGGATTTTACGCTCCAGGACGTCAACGGGCAGAAATTCCGCCTTCATGACCAGCAGGGAAAAACGACCCTGATCGTCTTTTCCACGACCTGGTGCTCATCCTGCCGGTCCGAAATCCCTTACTACAAGGAGCTTTATGCCCGCTTCCAGCCGAAGGGACTGGTCATGGTCAACATCGACATCCTCGAGTCGAAGAGCAAGGTATCCCGCTTCGTCTCCCAGTACCAGCTTCCCTACAGGACGCTCCTGGACGAGACCGGGCAGGTATCGGAGGCATTCGGCGTCCGGGGCGTTCCCTCCCTCGCCATCGTCAGGCCGGATGGAGGACTTGCCTGCATGCCCTGCCGGAACCCCGAGGAGACCCTGGCCTCCCTGTTGGGAAAATGAGAGGAGACCGGACGATGACGAAGCCTGCCGTCCTGTTCATGGGCACCCCTGAATTCGCCGTCCCTTCCCTGGAGGCGCTGGTCCGGGCCGGATACCCCGTCGTCGGGGTCGTGACCCAGCCCGACCGCCCCAAAGGCAGGGGCAAGCACCTCGCCCCTCCGCCTGCGAAAGAGAGAGCGGAGGAACTGGGCCTCGAGGTTTTCCAGCCCGATCGAGTCCGGGACGCATCCTTCCTCGACACGCTCCAACGCCTCCGCCCGGACCTGGTGGTCGTGGCCGCCTTCGGCCAGATCCTGCCCAAGGCCGTCCTGGAAGCCCCCCCTCTGGGCTGCCTCAATGTTCACCCCTCGCTGCTCCCGAAATATCGGGGCGCGGCGCCGATCAACTGGACCCTCATCCGGGGCGAGCGCGTCACCGGCGTCACCATCATGTTCATGGACGAGGGGATGGACACCGGCGACATCCTCCTCCAGGAAGAGACCCCCATCGGAGCGGAGGAGAACGCCGGGGAGCTCCACGACCGCCTGGCCGTAAGCGGAGCCGGCCTGCTCGTCCGGACGATTGAAGGTCTGCTGGCCGGAACCATCCACCGCCGTCCCCAGGAATCGCACCTCGCAACGCTCGCGCCGAAGCTGACCAGGGAAGACGGCCTGATCCGCTGGGAGCGGCCCGCCTCGGAGATCGTCAACCTGGTCCGAGGCCTCGCACCGGTGCCCTGCGCCTGCACGTGGCTCGACGGAAAGCAGGTGAAGGTTTTCTCGGCATCCGCTCTGGAACAGTCCGTGACGGAGCCTCCCGGGAAGATCGGAGCCCTCCGGGACGGCGGGCTTGAGGTCTCCGCCGGGAACGGCATCGTGATCCTCCGGGACATCCAGATGGAGAGCAAAAAACGCATGCCCGTTGGGGATTTCTTCCGGGGTTACCGACCCCGTAGCGGATTCCTGACGGATTCCCCGGAAGCGCGGCCCGCGGAATGAAATACTCGCCCCGCCTCGCCGCCGTCGAGATTCTCACGCGCGTAGACACCACGGGCGCCTTCGCAGAGCCGCTCCTCGACGAGGTCCTTTCCAGCCGGGCGTTCGACGAACCGTCCGACCGTGCCCTCCTGACGCAGCTTGTCTACGGCACCCTGCGGATGAGGGGCTACCTGGACTGGGTGATCCGCTCTCTCTGCGAAAAGCGGTCACCTGCCGTCTCCCCGCCTGTCCGAAACATCCTGAGGACAGCCCTTTACCAGATCCATTTCACGGACAGGATCCCCGATTACGCGGCAGTAAACGAGGCCGTCCTCCTTGCAAAGCGGGTGGATGCTCGCACGGTGCCCTTCGTCAACGGCTTGCTCCGGAACGCCGTGCGCCGAAAGGAGGAAGTTCCCCTTCCTTCCGGAACGAAGGACCCCGCAGGCCGGATCTCCATCGTTCATTCCCACCCGTTGTGGCTCGTCAAGCAGTGGATCCACCAATACGGCATCGAGGAGACCGCGGATCTGTGCCGGTCCGGCAACGGGATCCCACCGCTTGCGGTGCGGGTGAACGCATTGAAGGCAACCTGGCGGGACGTGCGCGAGGAGCTGGCGGCGGAAGGCATCGCCGCGGAGGAAACGCCCTGGTCTCCCGACGGCCTGCTCCTTCCCCACACGGGACATCCGATCCGTGAGCTTTCATGCTGGAAGGCCGGAAAGATCACCATTCAGGACGAGGCCTCCCAGTTGGTGGCCCGCCTGTTCGACGTGCGAGCGGGAGACAGGATCCTCGACCTGTGCGCCGGTGCGGGAGGGAAAGCGACCCATCTGGCGGAGCGGGCAGGGGACGGAGCGTCGATCCTGGCTGTGGATAACGGCCCGGAGAAGCTCCAAGAACTGGAGAAGAACGCGGCCCGGCTGGGTATTCGCTCGATCCGGACACACCTGGCGGACGCCACGGAGGATCTCGGGGAGCGTTTCCGCGAATCCTTTCACACCGTCCTGGTGGATGCGCCCTGCTCGGGCCTGGGCACGCTGCGAAGGAACCCGGAGATCAAGTGGCGTCTCCGCCCTTCGGACATCCCCCCGCTGAGCAAGCTCCAGGGGAGGCTCCTGGACCGCGGCGCCTCCTGCGTGATGCCCGGCGGAACCCTCGCCTACAGCACCTGCACCCTCCTGAGGCAGGAAAACGAGGATGTCGTTGCGGATTTTATCCGCCGGCACAGGGACTTCCAGCAGGTCCGGGCAAGCTTGGAGATCCCAAAGGAACTTGTGGATGCACAGGGGTTCTTTCGCACCCTTCCCCATCACCATGGAACCGACGGTTTCTTCGCTGCGGCCTTCCGGAAAGCGCTCTGAAATTCGCCTTGACAAGGGGTTGGTTTTTCAATAAATGGCTCTCTCCCCAGGAAAATTGCTGGGGGATCGTCTAGTGGTAGGACACAAGATTCTGGATCTTGCTACCGAGGTTCGAATCCTTGTCCCCCAGCCATGTGGTCCCATCGTCTAGTGGTTAGGACGCTGGCCTCTCACGCCGGAAACTGGAGTTCAACTCTCCATGGGACTACCATAATAAAATAAAGGGGTTGCGGCACTTGTCGTAGCCCCTTTATCCGTTTATGGGGAGACTTCCCCAACAGCATCCCCAACACCTGGGCAAAAAAAGGGGGACCAACCTTCCGGCTGGCCCCCTCGTCCCCGCACTTCACCTTCTGCGCATCTTCATCCCCGCATTCCGGCGCAAGCATCGTTTAGTTCGCGGAGGATCTCGTGGAACCCGATGACGGCTTCAGAGGAAAGGGAAATCCCCCTGCTACGGTCAGCACGGCCCACGATCTCTGTGAGAAGGGGAACCGATCCGCTCTGTAACGCCGTCCCCTGAACGCCGTCGTTGATATCACAGAGAAGGTCATAAAGCCCTTCGGTTGCGTCCCTGGAAAGCTCCTCAAGTCCGTTTCCCTTCTGCTCGACATATCCCAGCATTTCCGACAAGAACGCCACCCGTCCCCGTGTACCTTCGTCAATTCCGCTCTTTCCGTTCAGCATGGCCAGCCTCCGAATGAGATTATTTCCCGATTGCCTCCGGGATGCAGGCGGGAAAATAAGCCCTTGCGGAGAGGATGTCAAGAGGATAATGTAAATAAAATCAAATAGATAGACGCTCCATTGGTAAGGCTTCTGCAACCCATTGGTGAGGATCTCGGCAAAGCCGTGATTCTGGAAGTTAACTCCCGGTTAGCTCGCCGGGATCGCTTGCCCATCGGCCAAGTTGAAAATTTCCGGAGCCACTGGAAGCGACGAACGGGAGAAGACGGCAGGGTTGAGTCATGGGACGGGTAGAAAGTCGCCTGTGGGCGATCCTGGGCGGTCGGTGTCGGCTTTACGTAGGCGGGTCCGGACGGGGTTGTCTCATCGTCTCACCGGTCCCTGGTATGAGCGGGGGAGGTTCCCTACCTGTTCGCTTATTCTTCTGGCCGGCCGTCTTCCGATCCGATCAGGGCATGAAGATGGAGGAACAGAGCCAGGGGGACCCTCCACGTCAGAAAAAGCGGCTGACCCTGATGACCCCTCCCCCCTCCCCCCGGAGTCCCAAGCCATAGGAGTCCCCCACCGCTCATCCGCCCGCCTCGCGGGAACCTTTTGGCCTCCAGGCAAAAGAAACGCCCAACGTGGGAGTTCGGAACCTCCGTCCCCGGCGAGAAGTCCCAAGCGGGAAATATCCTCCGGGAGCCCGCCCGCATCTTCCGATACGGGTCACGTTGAGCGAAAGCGCCTCAACGTGGGGTTCCCGAGCCCGGTCCTGCGAACCCGTCGCCGTCCGGAGAACGGCCGCTCATTCAGGGTGGTGGCGCGCCTTCCGACGCGCTTCACGTGAGGCGGTTCCAATATAGCCGATTTCGACAGGAATGAACAGTCCCCTGGATTCCAGGGACGCCCCGGCCTTTATTTTGGCCGGAGTCCCGTCAGAAAAATCCCGCCGGCATATGGGACATACTGGAATCTCCGGTGAATAACTGCTATTAGCATCACATCTTATCCAGGAGGGGGGGGCGATGAAGCGAGTTCTTCTATCGGTTGGCTGTCTGTTCGTCTTCGTGCTTGTTCTCGGTCTCCATTTTGCACTTCAGCGGTACGAGTTTCATCCGGCAGGGTCGTCCGGACGTCATGTTCTTGTTTGTGATCGGCTGACGGGAAAGGCCGAGAGAAAAGAGACGGCATATGTTGCTCTCACCGATGCCGAGCGCTGGAAGGTGACTGGCAAATTCCCAGCGAATCAATCGGGAGAGGAAGCCGCAGTAACACCAGCCGGACCGCCAGTTCCGCTCCCGCCGTCCAGATCCGTTACAGATGAAGGCTTGAAGGTAGTATCGGAGAGACCGGCAAGGGCAAATTCAACAAAATAGGGGACATAGAAGGCCACGGTCAACCGCAATCCTTCAAATGACGGGAGATTGGCCCATGAAAGAATCTGCTCTCTTCGCTTCACTTTTCGCCGTTATCTTTCTTTACGGCTGTGCTACCACAATCCCCCCCATGATGAAGGCCGCGAGTTCCGGCGATGTGGCTACGATCAAGACCCTGCAATCAACTGGAGTGGATGTTAATGTGAAGGACAGCAGTGGCTTCGACGCCCTCCTTTATGCCGTCCATTATGGTCATCTCGATGCCATCGCTTACCTTGCTGACCACGGGGCAGACCTGGAAACAAGGAATCCATCCGGCAGGACAGCTCTCGGCCATGCGGTATGGGACCGCGCAAATCCAGAGGCCGCCCGGGTACTCCTCAAGAAGGGCGCTGATATAAACGCCTTGGATTCTGAAGGACAAACTATCATGGATCTGGCTATTGCCTCGGATAATTGGAGGGTTCTTCTCCCGCTCCTGCTGAATCATGGAGTAAACTTGTATGAGGCCCGCCCTGGATTGGCTCGGCTGATCTTCATTGGAGAAACCTTCCTGCTCCGTGACGCCTGGGTCATGGTTGGGGATAAATATCGCCACATAAAAGAGGGGAAGATTGCTGTTCTTGACGTTGAGCCTGGTCAGCATACAATAACAGTCCCAACAGCCCGGTGGCAGGCAAAAGTGGGGGTTTCCATAACCGTTGAAGCTGGAAAGGCCTATTTCTTCTCCCTGGCAACGACGGAAGCCCACGCTGCGGCTGTCATTGCCACAGGAGTTGTTGCCGGGGCTACCGCAGCCGCCGGGGCCGTTGTTGTGGCCGGGGCTGTTCCTACCGCGCTTGCTTCGGGGGCTGCCGCTGGTGGAGTGACCGCCGGGGCATCAATGGGCGCCGAAAACGCTGGAGGTGTGAAATCCTTTGCCTTGGTTGGCATTGATGAAGAAACGGCCCGGCAGAAGATCTCCGCCTTGTTGAAAGAATGAAACCTTGCCCCTCTGTCGGCAAACGTAGGATGCTGGAATAGCAGCCCCATGGAAGGGAGGGAAATACACGATGACCTACATTGATCCTCCAACAAGCTATCGCCTTACGGTCCGGGACATTCCACCCCGGCTCCGCTGGGACTTCAAGGAGACATGCAAGGGGTGCCGGATCGGTCAGAATGATGCGTTAATCCGGCTGATGGAACTGATGGTGGAGACAGACGGAAAGGTGTTGGACAGGCTTCCCGATGGCTAATGGGGGGGGATTTGATGAAATCAAAGGTTGCCAAACAAATAGAGATATTAAGGCGTGACTTTACCAGGGTGGTCGGGAGGCCATTTCACCACTTTTTCTGTCCCATACTCTTCGTGGACGAGGAGACAGAGCTATGCCAGGCACATGTAATAAATCAAGCCTTTCCAAGCAGTTCACATAAGTGGACGGTACAGAGAAAAGACGTGGACAGCTTCTACGGTTCCGTCTTCGAAAGTGCGCTTGCAAATCTTCAGTATAATGCGCCAGGGATTGCAGCCAAGGCACTAATCAACCCCGACTTGCATAAGCGCCTCCGCCCCAAAATGTACCTCAACGGAAAAGAGGTTGAACACTTTGTCGCCAGGGGGCCTATTCCGGAGAAGTTTCCCGAACTTCGCCTTGAAAACGATACAGGAAGTGTCCGGTTTGGGCTAAAGATGGCAGCGGATCCATCGATGTTTGGCGAGAATACTACCTGGCAGGTCGAGGTGTTTCAGGATGCCAGAGTGCCTGCAATTGTCTCGGCTATGAAAGCGGCTCACTTAACCATGTTTACGCAACATGGATACTCATACGCTCTTAGGCCTGGTGGATATTGGCTCGGTCAATTACTCGGATCATTCTATCTTCAGAATAAGGGAGCCGCAAGGGACAAAGTGATCCAAAACGCTATCAACCATTTCGGACCATTTGGCGCTATGGTTCGTCCTGTTATAAACGCTCCGCCCGCCATCACAGGAACTGTTGATGATAGGTGGCTTCATATTTGTTGGCCGGACGATGTGAAGGATGGCGCGCCATGGGGCCTCATGGTCTATATTCGTACCGGACACCTGCTCAATGCCGTGATTCTACCCACGTTGGAGAACCAGGCTGATGTTGATAGATTCTCACAGTTCCTATACTCTCAGGGGGCTTCTTTCGAAGTCAGTTATGCCCGATACGAGGAAACGCATTGGAAAGTTATGAAAAAGAGGCAACGCGTAGAATGGCCGGCCGCAAATCTAACTTCAACATGAACGAAGAAACCCGTCCGCAATGTAGATCACCGCTCCTGATGGCCCTGGAGCGTTAGAACCGGGGCAATCCTTTGAGGAGCCCGGAGGGGGCTGGTAGATCACCAAGGGGGTCCTTCATGGCGTCCTTGGACTCGTCCAGGATGTCCCGGATGGAAAGCTCCTCATCCATGAATTCGCGTAACGTCTCGATGTCCGAAATCTCCCCCAGGATCTTCGTCAAGACGACGCCAACGGGGAAACCCAGCCGGTAGCAGTTGGCGACGAATCCCCGCCTTACCTCCTCTGTGATCCCGCGAACGGTCCAACGATCTTCACTCTGATTCATTTGTGTCTCTCCGGCGCGTTCGACATGGCGGACGAATAATCCGGTGTTTTCCATTCGATCCTTGACGCGTGCTCCGGTTAACCTATTGGATTGTTGAAGATAACGGAGTTTTGAGTCCTGAAATTTAGGATTCGTTGAGGGGGCCGGGAGCCACAGACCCTTGTGCTTCCCCCTTGGGCATGCGTGTCTCCGTCGCGTTAACTTGCTTCTCCCGCTTCCGGACCCGCTTCTTCAGCGTCGCCGTCGATCCCTTCCCTATGCCGCGAACCGCGTTAACTTCGCGTCAAAGGTTAATACGATCTTCCCCGTTGGCCCCTGCCGGTGCTTGGCAATGGTCAACTCCACTCGGCCGTCATCCCCCGGTCTGCTGATGAAGGCGATAACATCGGCGTCCTGCTCAATGGCGCCGGATTCCCGCAGATCGGACAAGGTGGGCGTCTTGTCCGTCCTGGATTCGACGGCCCGATTTAGCTGGGCACAGACCAGCACCGGGACATTTAACTCCTTCGCCAGCACCTTCAGGGACCGGGAGACCTCCGCAACTTCAGCCTCTCGCGTTCCCCATCGCTGGGAAGGTCTCACAAGCTGGACATAATCGACAACAATCAGGGAAATCCCACGCTCTGCTTTGGTCCGGCGTGCCCGGCCCATGAGGCGATCAATCTGGAGCCCGCCCGTGTCGTCAATCATCAACGGCAACTTGGCCAGGGCATCAGTCGCGTGTACGCATCGGAGCTGCTCCCCCTCCCCCATGCGTCCCCGTGATAGCCTGTGCCCATCAATTTTCGATTCCGCAGACAGGAGCCGATAGGATAGCTCTTTCCAGGGCATTTCGAGCGAGAAGAAGTAAACGAAACCACCGGCACCGGCCACTGTACGGGCGATATTCAGGGCCAGGGCCGTTTTCCCGGTTCCGGGCCGACCAGCGACAACGTAAAGTAGACCGGACTTCAATCCACCCGTCAAAGCGTCCAGGGTGGTAAAACCCGTTGGCAGCCCAGGAATGGTGTCCCCCCGCTCCCGTTGCGCCTCGATTTCCCGGAAGACCTGTTTCATCATGTCCCGGATCTCCATGCTGGAGGATCCAGCCCCCGCCGATGTAGCCGTGGTGATCTCCCGTTGTGCGAAGGCGAGAAGGGACTCTATCCCGTCGCCGTTCAGATTGTTGGCCTTATGGATGATCCGCCGGCCGGCCCCCTCGATCCCCCGGGTGATGGACTTCTCCCGGACGATCCGGGCATAATACGTCACGTTCGCGGCACTCGGGGTCCTGTCCAGAAGCTCGCTCAGATATGCGGGTCCTCCTACTCCTTCGAGATGCCCCCTGGCCTGAAGTTCTTCCGCCAGTAGGATCAGATCCGGCGGCTGTCCACGGTCCTGAAGGCTGATGATCGCCTCCAGGATCTGCCGGTTTGCCATGGCGTCAAAGTCGGCCGGGGACACTATATCCAGGACGACGGGAAGGGCGGCATGGTCGAGCAGGATCGCACCGATTACGGCCCGCTCGGCTTCCGGTGAATATAAAGAGCTGTCGTTGTTCCCCATTACTCCAACCTGTATGGCCTTCTTTTTTGTTCATCCCAGGCCCAGCGGGACCCGTCATTCATCACAACGCCCTCTCCTTTGGCAGCGGCGTCCTGTATTGCCTTGACCGTGGTGGTGTTGAACAAGGAGCCTGCTGCATAGGGCTTGTTCTTCTTCGTGTCCCAGGCCCATACAGACCCATCGGACATCGGGACCCCCATGCCCTTTTGAGCGGCATCCTGTAGGAGCCGCAGGGTCTCCGGATGAAATGTCGCTGATGCTGTCGTGTCTCTTGTTTCGACGGCCACCCCGCCCCCGGTCAACATGCCCGCGTTAACTTCCTTATCCGGCGTGAGGGAAAGGATGCTCTTTGCCTTCTTCGTCATCCGCCCCCAGGCCGTCACCGGATCCATGGAAACAACGTCCCACTCTCCGGGGATCGGCCCGCTGGCCGGCGTCTTGGAAACGACCTCCCAATCTCCGGCCATCACTTAACCCTCACAGCCCTGCCGTTCTTCAGAGTCCAGACCTGGCCGTTCCTGAATTCCGTCTCATAACCGTCCTTGAGGAGGTGAAGCGGGGGTGTTGGAGGGACTCCACCACGATCCGCTTGCCTCTCCGCCGCACGGTCGGGGTCTTCCGGGGCCTCCATACCGGCGGCATCTCGTTTGTCTTTGTATTGGAGTTTCCCGTCAGGCCCCACAACCGGGACAAGGCTGACATTGGTGGACCGCCCGGCCCCGGCAACCTTCACCTTGGACCCTTCCATCTGCTTCTGCGCGAACAGCTCCGCGGCGTTCTTCTGTTCCGGCGTCGCCTTCGCGGGGTCGATTCCGTTGTCCAGATAATACTTGTTCGTGAACGCCTCAAAACTCCGCTGGTCAGGCGTCGGGTGGTGCTTGTCTGCCGGCGCGTTGATTTTGAAGAATCGCGTACCGATGATCTCCTGTTTCTTCGCCGGGTCCTGCTCCCGTCCGGCCGCCATCAGGTCGTTCACGTTAACCTTGAAATGTCCCTCCGGGATCCCCTGTGCGTTGTCCTTGGCGAAATCAATGTCAACGAACCCTTCCTTTGTGAGCTTCCCGGTCAGATTGATTCCGGGGAACAGGCCCAACTTCTCGTTGATCGCGTTCGCGGCGATGGGATCCACCTGGGCGATCTTAACGTAAGCATCGACGTTCTTCTGCTTCTGCTCCATGTCGCGTTTTTCCTTCAACATCTGCATGGCGCTGTTCTGGCCCTCCAAGGCGGAGGCTTCCCGCTGGTCGTCCCACTCTCCGGCCGCGGCCAGCTCCTTCCCAGCCACCAACGCAAGGAGAGGCTTCGCAAGTCCGGACTCCGGCATCATGCCGCTGACCGCCTTCAGGCGGTTTTCATGCGGGTTCGTCCGGGCCTTCCCGTAAATGTTCTGCAAGGCCATCAATTCAAGTGCGTCTGTCATATCCAATTTCCTCCTTTGTGGTCTCCGATCCTCCGCCCCCGCACCGGAAACAGACGCCGTCCTTCAAATCGAAAGATGGATGCGGTTCTCCGCATGATGAACATGCCACCATGCGGACCTCCTGGGGCTCGTCCCGGCGCTGTGTCGGTTCTGTGGCTTCGTTCAAGTATTGATCCCAATGGGAAGGGCGGAAAAGGGTGGTAGGGTTGAGGTATTTCGGATTAGCGATGAAATGGGGATCTTTCGACTTCGTGTCGATGATCCGTTTACATTGCTCAACGGTGCCGCCGTCCCGGAGGCGGGCCTCGATGTATTTCGTGGCCTCGAAGTACTTCCCTGTTTTCGCGTTGAGGTAGTCCAGCACTTCAAGCGCCCCCTGATAGATATTCTTATGTTCTATTGTGTTTGTATGTTGCCCTTTGTTTGCCCGTGGTTTGTCGTTTTGCTTGCCGTTTTCTTGGCTGTCGCCTTGGTAACTCTCCCAATTCACGATGGTTATTACCGAATATTTGTTTGTCGTTTTGACTGTCACATTTTGGGCTTTCTTCAGGAAGTCGAGGACAGTCCTGACTTCCCTGATGGTCAACCCCGTTTCCTCCGCTGCTTTCTTCAATCCGAATATGAATTGACCGGGCGTCAGATGGACGACCTGCAACCCAACAATGGCGCCATACTCCTTATGCGTCGCCTTCAAGAGACACCAGGACCAGAAGGCCCACAGTTTGTGATTCCTGATCCAGCCAGAGTCCAGAGCCTTCCGGTAGAAGCGGACATAACCCCGGTTCATCGCTTCGGCCCCCCTGTTAGCTGGTACGCCCTCGGATCCTCAAACCGTGCCGCCAGGATCACGGCGATCTCCGCCTCCGGTTGACCGTCGAAATGGACCCGCCCCCGCTCGTCGGCCAGTTCGGACAGGAGAAGGAACACGTTCGCGGCCAGCGGGTCACGACGGAATAGCCGGTCATAGTCTCTGCGGAATCGGCGGGAAGGTTTGAACATGGTTAACCTCTGGACGCCTCCTCCGGGTCTGCGGGAATGGCGAACATCTCGGGGAAAAAGAAGCGTTCCACGAGAAGTTGGGCCTTGACCTCCAAGCGGTCGGCTTCTTCCTCAAGCTCCTTAACCTCGTCTCCCGATACGCCGCGCCGGCGTTCCCCCGCCACAAATTCGCGGAAATTATCGGCTCTCCGGCGGAGCCAGTTAACCTGGTCCACCAGACCCATCGCGTCCTCTTTGTCGAGCATCATCTTGATACCTCCTCCGGCACAATCCTGCGCCGTTCCATGAAGTTTACAACGTCCTCGGCCCGGTAACGGATGGACCGGCCGCCCACAACCAGATACGGAATGCCCCGCCGAAGATGCCGGTCATTCCTCAACGTGGACAACGCCCGGCCCGTCACAGCAGCCGCCTCTTTTTCATTCAACCACCGCTTTCCAAGAAGTTCTCCGGACGGGAGCGGAGTGATGTTTTGCTCCGTCCTGGCCAACTCCACCATGATGATCGTCTCCTTTCCGGGACCGGAGAAGAAAAAGAAAACCCGTGTCCCTTTTCGGCAACACGGGTAACATATAGTTAGAATATTTCAAAATGATATTAGGATGTTATACCGGCGGTTTGAGTGTTAAACCGCCGGTTTGACCCCTAAACCGTCGATCTTTTTTTATCAGCGAGGATCTCGCGTGCAAGTGAGAAGATTCTCTCCTCGGAAAGGCCAATGCCTTTCTTCCTGGTCTTTGTCATACCCTTCGCCATCCTCACAAAGGTCTCCCTAATTTCCTTTTCTTTTCTGAACCCTGACAAGTCAGGCCATTCGTAAACGCCAGACTTAATCATAATATCTTTTATCGCATCTTGGTTTTCTTTTCTCCTATCCTCAACGCTTTTTGCGCTTCGCCACTTGTTTATATTATTTATTTCTAACTTTCGCATCCAGTAACCAAATATTTCGTTCGCCTTCCCTATAACTGTTAAAGTATTCCGATCCAATGAACAACTAATTTCTACGTCATAAACACCATATTTTAATAATTCACTATACACTAACAGCAACGATTGACATGTACAAAGTGCTATTTGTAATGAATTGGCATCTCCACTATGGCATTTATTTAAAGTTCTAATATCACAAGTAATCGTTGGGGATTTTTCTTTTAACCTACCGATCATTTTATAAACATTGTCTTTATATTTATTTGTATCGTTTTCATTTATTTGAATATCCTTGCGTTCTGATAGGCATGAAATGAGCAAGCTTAACTTCCAGCACGTTGCTTCAAGATGGGCAATTTTGTTTCCATATACTAATTGCTGGTGATGAACATTAATTTGATTATCGATCATTTTCTTAATTACCTCCCCTCCCGGTTCCCTTGGGTTAACACAGGAAAGCGGGGGAGGGGTGCCCCCCGCTTGTCGGCCCGTCGGCCTATTCCTGAATCTTGGTCTTACTCCACGCCTGGGAAGTTGACCACTTTCCCGCTCTCCTCCGGCTTCTTCGCCTGCTCGATCAACTGGCCGGCAAGGTTAGAAGCCCGCTTTAGGGCCTCGTCCCGAAGGTGGCTGTACCTCTGCGTCATCAGGGGAGACTTGTGGGTCATCAATTTCTGGATCGTGTAGAGGTCCACCTGGCCGCTGGAAGCCAACATGCTCGCGTAGGTGTGACGGAGCCCATGGAGAGCCCTGAAGTCCCGGGGGAGCCCTGCGGCGTCGCGGATGCGGTTTAATCGGTGTCGAAGATCAGTCACGAAGGGCTTCCCGTTGTTCATCGTGAAGACGTATCCAGACGGGTGCTGCGGGATGGACTCAAAGACAGCCCTTGCGGATTCGTTCATGGGGATTTTCTGGTCTTCTCCGCCCTTTGGGTCACGCAGGGTAATAAATCCTTGATGGAAGTCGATGTCCTCCCACCGGAGTTTGAACATCTCCCCCCGCCGCATCCCAGTTGTCAGCGCGAGGCGCATCATATTGGCCGCTACGGTGTCTTCGCTCTCCTCGATGGCATTCAGGAGGCTTTTCATCTGTTCCGGGGTCAAGTCTTCCGTCTTGGTGTTGTTCACCCGGGGGGTCTCAATCTTGAAAAGTAGGGGCTGGCAGAGTTGCTTCCGGACCCCGAAATTGACGATCCGCCGGAGTAGAGCAAGGACGTGTTTGACTGTCTGCGGCGCCAGTTCTTTCCCCAGCCTGATCCGGAGGCGGTCAACGTCCAGTTGGATGATCTCCCCTGGGACTTTTGCACCGAAAGGTTTCTTCAGGTAGTTTCGATACCGGACCAGATCAACAGCAAGGGCCTTTGGCAGAGGCAGGGTCTTTGAAATCGGCTTGTCCTCGCTGATGGCACTCTCCAATTTCTTCATGTCGTCGTCATTCAACCGGGCTTTCTGCCGCGCATACTCCACCAGGAGCCGTGAGACCGTCCAGCGGCCCCTCTCGGCATCTTTCTCGGCCGCCTCGGCATCCCTACGTTCCTCGTTGGACGGCTTCTTCCCGGCCAGTCTATCGCTTCTGGCGCTGCTCGCCTTCGCTGCCGTCATGTTATCCTTGAATTGCCGGCCGGCCGGTTCCTCGATCAGCTTCCCCCCGCGCCTGTACTGGATATAGTAGATCTTGTCGGGGACGATCTTGCCCGCACCCGTCTTCCTGGTCCCCTCGACATAGAAGACGCCGACGTATTTCGTCCTGATCCTGTTCTGCTTGGGCATGATGATCCTCCTTCCTGAAGCCGGAAACAAACCATGGCAAATGTCCCCAACAGCATCCCCAACACCTGATTTCAATATAAGGGTAAATAGAAGTAAGTCAAGAAAAAAAGATATGCTCGTTTAATCAGTATGTTGATAAACAGAAGGCAGGGAACGTGAATCAGAGTAAATAGAAACTTCCGGCCTCTCACGCCGGAAACTGGAGTTCAACTCTCCATGGGACTACCATAATACAAACAAGGGGTTGCGACGATGATCGCAACCCCTTGATTCGTTCTTGGCCGTTGCTCTCCACATTATTCCCCGCAATCGAAATCAAAAAGGGGGCGGATTTGAGTTCCGCCCCCTTCTTTACGCGTATCGTCTCCCGGTCAGCGCATCGTGCAGTTGCAGGCCGCGCTTCCCGGGTCGCCTCCGCCACCGGTCCCTTCCATTGAGGGGGGCGCAGTAAAGTCAAGTCCCGGGTTTTCGGGCAGGATCACAGGCATCGACAGGGCGTCACGGACATACGAGTACTGGCCCGCCCCAACATTAACCGAACCGCCTTCATTGCTGACGGAAATCACTCCCTCGACGACGAAGAAATAGGTCCCATCCCGAAGGGATCCGCAGTCTCCCTTGCAGACACGGCAGTCGTAAATCGTGCCTCGCACTCCGGCCGTGGCATTTTCCGTGACCATTCTGTAGCTGTTCTGGCTGCCTCTCCTGCCGATCAGCCCCACGACGGAGCGTGCGCCCCCCTTGACCAGATCGAAAAAGGCGGCGTCTTTCTGGGGTGCGGCCTGTTCGAAATAGAACCGCGAAATCTTCAGCTGGCTGTTGGGACGTAGGGTGATCTCACTGTTGTCGAGGAAGCGGATCCGGGCATGGGTCTTTTTTTCCGTCACCAGGACGTCGCCCTGCTCGACGATGGATTTGACCGACAAGGCCCACGTCTTCCCGTCGGCCTTTTTCGCGAACAGGGGTCCGCTCAGGTGCGTCACCGTCCCCGCCTTCACGCCGGCAAAGGAATCCGTGAACGACAGCAGGACAAGGGACAGGACGATGAGGCTAATTACAATACGTCGTGCCCGTTCCGCCCCGTGCCCCATCGCCGGTTTGTTGCGTTCCTTCTCCACGTTCTTCACCTTTCTTGCGGTCTTCTTCATCTTCTCCCGGCGTACCGGCCGTCTCCGTGACCGTCGCGAGGGCCGTGACGGTATTGCCTGCCGCGGCACCGGTGCCTTCGGCCGCCGCGTCGGCCAGGGTCGTGACGGAGGCCGTCCCGCCGCCCGCCGGCGTCACCGGGACCACAGGGGGGGGCGCCGTCCCTTCCGCCAGCCCGACGATCTTCGGGTACTGGCCCGCGCTGAGCTGCCACGTGTTCACGAAGTCCCAGCCGACGTACGTCGCCTGGGTCTGCATCTCCGCGGTGGTCTTCCCCGTGCCGCCGGCGCTGGTGGACAGTCCCGATGCATCGGTGTCCCAGTAGCTGCCGGTTACGTTTGTGTAGGAAGTGTCCGCATTATGTGCGATCAAGCCTCCACTGATGCCACCGCTTACGGTTCCCGCGCTGTAGCTGTTGGTGACCGTCCCGGTGGCAGAATAGACGGATCCGATCAGCCCGCCGACGAAATCAATCCCGGCCACATCCGCGAGGCTGTAACAGTTGGTGACGCTGCCGGTGGTCAGAGCCACCAGCCCTCCGACGGTATTGTCCAATCCCGTCACCGATCCGGTGACGTAGCAGTTGTCGATGCTGCCGCCGGTGTGCGCCACCAGGCCGGCGACTTGGAAGCGGCCTGTGATATTGACGTTTTCCATCCCGACGTTCCGGATGACCGCCGCCTCGGTGCAGCCTCCGAAGAGGCCGATGTAATTCGACGTGGGCCGGTTGATGAAGAGGCCGGTGATGGTGTGGCCCAGTCCGTCAAAGATTCCCCGGAACGACTGTGCCTCGATCAGGCTGTCATCGCCCAGGGGCAGAAACCCCGCCCCCGCATTCCAGCCGGTCGTGACGCTGGCGTCGATGTCCGTGCCGAGGGCATAGTAGCCGGCGAGGTTGTTGTTGATGTTCTGGAGGTCCGTCACGGTGTTGACCAGCATGTAGGCCATCGGCGTGACGCCGGTCACGTTGGCCGTATAGTCCGTCGGCGTGCCGTAACCGGCCGGCGGGTTGTAGTATATCGACACGCTCCCGCCGCCCGTCATGTTCACATGGCCGAGAACGTCAAAAAGGACGTCCCCGACGCCGTCACCATTCGAATCTGCCCGGAGGATCAGGCTCCCGCCGCCGGTATTGGTGATGACGTTGTTCACCGCGATGTCGCTATGGGCGCTCAGGGTGAGCCGGTTTGCGCTCGCCCAGGTCACTGCGTCGTCCACCGCGATGTACCCCATCTCCGCACCGGCCGTGACGGTCTGGATGGTGACGTTGGCGAGCTCGAGCTGCGCCCCCAGATCCGCCCCGGTGATGTCACCGCCGACAGGCAGGATGGAGTAGTTGGTCGGGTCCAGGAGCAGCATACCCGTTGTCCCGAGCGGTGCCCGGACGTCTGTCAGCCCCCTGTATACAAGCGTCTGTTTGCCCGAGACCTCGACGCTGCCGCCGTTGCCGCCGCCCTCGCCACCCCGGGCGCTGATGAAGCCGTAAAACGACGTCGTGTTATCGGACCAGACCACCACCTTGCCACCGTCACCCGCCGCCAGGGCGTCCGCCCGGATGAAGGCGCCGCTCCCGACATAGGTCGTCTCGGCGTTCGGGACGGCCGCGTTTGCGCCCTGGAAATCGCCGCCCACCAGGACGGAGCCGCCTCCGCTTGTGCCGGAGGCGTCCACAAGGGCGGCACCGGTGATTTCGATGTGATCGCCCAGGATTGCGATATCGCCTCCCCTGCCGTCCGTCCCGGTTGCGGTAACGGTGCCTGAAACGGCGGTTGTCCCATCCTCGCTCCGGATTTCAATCTGCCCACCCCCGGCGCCATTGGCCGTCGTGACGCTCCCGGCGCCCAGGGTGACCCCGTTCGTGGCTCTGAAGACGATCCTGCCGCCCTCTCCGACCGTTGCGCTGTCCGCACTGACCAGGCCGTTCTGGTGGATCAGCCCGCCGTACATTCCGGCCTTGCCGCTCCCGGCAAGGATCTGTCCCAGGTTCAACGCCGTATCCGCGGGGGCGCTCACCACGACGGCGATGTCGGAGCTGAGGGAGTCGACCATCTGCACGCTCTGGCCCGCCGCCAGCATGACGTCTCCGCCGGGGGAATAGATGAGCCCGCTGTTTTCGACATTCGGCGCGATCAGGTAGACCTTCCCGCCGGGAGGCGTCGAGATGGTGCCCTGGTTCTGAATGGCGGCCGCGGTGGCGCCGCCGGTGAAGTTGTATTTACCAGCGAGGAAATCCTGGTCGCCGAGGCCCAGGGTCGAGGCAATGAATCCGTTGACGTCGATCCGCGCCCCCGGCCCGATGAAGATGCCGTTGGGGTTGATGAGAAAGACCGCTCCGTTGGACTGCAGGAGGCCAAGAATGAGGGAGGCGTCCGGTCCGATGACCCGGTTCAGGACGGAACTGGCGCTGCTCTGCTGCACGAAGCGGACGGCCTCGCCGGCACCGATGGAAAACGCCTGCCAGTTGATGATCGAACCGGGGCTGTTGGTGATGGTCAGCGTGCTCCCCTGCGGGGAGAAGCCGACCTGCCCGTTGACGACCTGCGGCCCGGAAGGGAACGCCACGGCGGCATCCGCGCTGAAGAAAAACAGCACGGCCGCGAAAAAAAGGCTCCCGGTCATCCGGGCAATGATTCGTATCCTGCGGCGCTTCGTCTTCATGTCATGCTCCTTGCCCGTTCACCCTTCAGAACAGAAAGCTCGCCGAGAGGTGCCACATGCCGCTCCAGCGGGTCGTGCCGTCCTCCGGAGGTTCCATCACGATGCCGTAATCGACGGAGACGGAAAAATGTTTGCCGTCGGTGATGCGCAGCCCGGGACCGATGCTCGTGGCCTCGACGGCGACGGTATCGCCGGCCAGCGGCTTGTTGCGCCGGACGTGGCCGCGGTCGCAGAAGGCCAGAAGGCGCGCCTGGGCGGCCGAAACACCGGCGAGCCGAAGCAGATCCGGCGAGTACACCTCGATGCTTCCCGAATATCCGTAATCGTTGGCGTACGCCCGCTCCTGGAAGCCGCGGACGGAGTTTGCCCCGCCGATCCCGAACTGCTCGCCCGCCACGAGTGCATTCTCCGTATACTGGCCGTTGACGACGGCCCGCACGCGCCAGTCCCCCCCCGGCATGAGCATGAAATTCCCGCCGTAGCGAAGGATCGTGTACTCCATGGAGGAGCCGGCGCGGGCGCTGGCGAAATTGGCCTCCCCGTCCCGGCCGTCCAGACTCCACGGCAGGTGCTGAACACCCGTCAGGTAAAAACCGGCGGTGTATTTCATCCGGGTGAGCGTCCCCGCATAGGTGAGGCTCAGGGGGTGAACGGTCACGTTGTGCCCCAGCTGGTAGCCGAAATACTGGACGTCGTTCTCGAACGCCTTGTATTCCAGTCCAAGGATCAGCCTGTGCTCGTAATCGCCGATCCGGTTGAGGTTCTGGTTGTACCGGAGAGCCAGCACGGTTCCCTTGCCGCTGATGCCCATGTCGTAGGAGGCGACGTTCACGGAACCGGAGTCCACGTTGGAATGGGCGGCGATGACGTCGATGGAGGATCCCGGGGAATAGAGCGGGATGTGGTAGCCCAGGCCGAAGATATGGACGTCATCCAGGTTTTCCGGTGACGTGATGTATTGAAGCGTCAGGACATGATCCAGGTTCGCCACGTTGCCGTGCTGCAGGAGCAATCCCATCCGCGAGCGGCCGGTGTGCTTGTCCCCGGAGTTGTCGATGGAAATGCCCGCCCGCCAGGGCTTCTCGTCCTTCACGGTAACGGTCGCATCCACCTCCTGTCCCTCGCCGCTCTTGAACTTCAACTCCGTCTTCTTGGCCGGACTCTCGTTCGCCAGCCTGAGGCTCCGCGACAGGGCGTCGATATCGGGGGTCTTCCCCGGCTGCAGGGCGGGGAGGCTCTTCAGGACGTTCCGCTCGTTGAAAAAGCGGTTCCCCTGGACAGCGATTTTTCCGATACGGTACTCGATGACCTGCAGACGGATGACGCCGTCCTGCATCTCCTGCTCCGGCAGCACAACGGCCACCATGCTGAATCCACCGCTTCTGTATTCCTTTTCGAGCGCCTCCACGGCCCCCTGGACGGTTCCAAAGTCCCTGTCCTTCCCGGTGAAGGGGGCCAGGATGACCTCCACCCTGTCCGCGGAAAGGATGGTGTTCCCCCGCACCTCATACCCCCGGATGTCAAAGCGGGGAACGGCGTTCCCGGGATCGGCGGCAAATGAGGCGAGAGGATACGAAAAGAGAAGGATGATTACCCATAACCAACATCGAGTCGTTCGTAACATGATTGCTCCGGAACGGCGGCCTGTGCGCCTGTGCTGCATTATGTCGTTTGTAAAAGGATTTCTTCGATAAGATGGTCGTCCGGCCATGGTTTGGATGGCGCAAGACTGCCGAAATTTTCCGGATATGTCAATAGGTGTTTGATAAGTGACATGATTTTATTACAGGAATCTGTCACACAGGGAATTGAACGCTGCATTGAAGAATCGGGGAGGGGCCTTACTCCCACTCGAACACGACGGGCTCCCGGAGAATTGCCTCCCGCCCTTTTGCCGCCAGTTCCGCCGTCTCCGGGTGGCTCTCGCGGAGCGATGCGATCTGCCGCAGGTTGTCCGCCGTGCGAAGGACCAGCATGGCCAGGTCGCCGTCGTTGATCCCGGTCCTGCGGATGATGTCGTCCCAGGGGACGCCGCGGGCCCAGTCGTACACCACCAGGGCCGGCCATAGCCGAAGCGGCTGGACGGGGAACCCGGAGGCCTTCATCCGGTCAAGGAGCGGCTTGAGGACCGATGCAACCTTTCCCACGGCCTCCCGGAATGCTCGCGGGATCTTCTTCGACTCGAATTTTACGTCCAGGTCGCCGTCATAGACGAAGGGCGCGATGGCGGCAGCGAAGAGCCGCTCGTCCTCAGCCGGAAACGCCTCCCGCCGGAGCCCCTCGGCGATCAGGAGCGGATGGTCCAGCCGCAGTTTGGAGGCCCACAGGCCGTTCTCCGTCAGCCGGTCGTCCTCCCCCACGAATCCCTCCCGTTTCAGAAATTCCAGGTGCCGGAGGAATCCCTCCCAGAGCCCGCGCCCCGGCCTCTTCCCCTGGGCGGCAGCCTGGAAGGCGGCGAAGGAGCGCTCGAAAATGACCCGCACGTCCTCCGGTGTCTGGGACAGGAGCAGGTTCAGGACCATGGAGAAGTCGTTGCGGATCCGGCTTTCGATGGGCTCGGACTCCCGGAAGAGAAGCCGCCGAACATGGGAGATATCCAGGAACCGTCCCGGGACGAGGGCCAGGAAGCCGATCTTGTCCTGCCCGCGCCGCCCCGCACGGCCGGTCATCTGGTGGAAGGCCGTCCCCGTCAGGGGGTTGAAGGAGTGGCCGTCGAAGATGTCCGAGTTGAAAAGGACGATGGTCCGGGCGGGAAAATTCACCCCGGCCGCCACCGTGGACGTGGCGAAAATAGCCTCCAGGTGGCCCTGTTTCATCATCCGCTCGACAAAGAATTTCCAGGCCGGAAGCTGCCCTCCATGATGGGCCGCCACACGCCAGCGCTGGAGGTCGTGGAGCTGGCGGTGCTGCTCCAGGTAGGGAAAGCGGGCAAACAGGTCCTCGACATCTTCCCGGAAGGTCTCGCCTGCATGAACGCCCGGACCGCTCCGGCAGGTCTTCAGGGCACCGTCGCACTCGGACCGGGACTTGAGAAAGAAGATTGCCGGCAGGAGATGGTACTCCCGGAGCACCCGGAGGATGTCGCCGAAATGGGGCGGCCGGCCGCGCCCCGCCGGCGAGCTGCCGGCGACGGAGAACTCCGCCACCTTCCCGTAGAGGCGCCGCTGTTCCAGAAACGGCATGATCCGCCCCGAAGGGTGCAGGAACAGGGGGAAGAGGGGAACGGGACGCCCCGTCTCCCGCACGACCCGGCACGGTTTTTCCCTGAGCGACGAAAGCCAGGAGGCAATCTCTTCGGCGTTGCCGATCGTGGCGGAGAGGAGCAGGAGGTTGACCCGCGCCGGCAGGTAAATCATGATCTCCTCCCAGACAACCCCCCGGTCGGGATCCCCCAGGTAGTGGGCCTCGTCGAGAATCACCAGGTCGCAGGGCAGGTCTTTTCCCTGGTGCATCGCGTCGTAAAGCTGGTTCCGCAGGATCTCCGTCGTCCCGACGATAATCGGCGCATCGGGATTCTCCTTCGTGTCTCCCGTGAGGATCCCGACATGACCCGCCCCGAATTGCTGGCCGAACTCCACCCATTTGGCGTTTGTCAGGGCCTTGAGGGGGGAGGCGTACCAGGCACGGCAGCCGCGACGGAACACGTCCTCGATGGCCTGCTCGGCGATCCAGGTCTTGCCGGATCCCGTGGGTGCCGTGACCAGGCAGTCGGACTTCCGGATCGCCTCCAGCGCCTCCAGCTGGAAGGGATCGGGAACAAACGGGGCCTCCGGGGGCCGGCCGATGCGCGAGAACACGCTCCGGAGAAGCGGATCCGCATCCGGCTTCATCCGGACAGGCGTTTTCTGGGGTCCGCCCGGGCGGGCGCCCCTTCGTTTTCGGGAACGGGACAGGGAAGATTGCATGGTCCTCCGGGATTGATCCGGTGATGGTCCTATCACAGGAGGGGCGCGCCGTAAAGGAACAGCGGCAACCTTTGGTTGACAGGAATCCCTTTTCCGCCTAAGTGTTGCGGCACCGGCACAGCGCGCCGGCCGCAGGACCAGCTCCAGGAAAACGGCGGCCGGACGCGGTATTCCAGGCCGTCAGGAACATCCATGCAGAAGAAAGCGATCTACTGGGGCTGGTACGTGGTCTTCGGGGCCTTCGTCCTGATGGGCCTCAACCACGGAACGACCTACTGTTTCACCATTTTCGTCAAACCCGTCACGGAGGACCTGTCCTGGTCCCGCTCGGCCATTTCCCTTGCCCCGTCCATCACGATGATCGTCTACGGCATCGGCGGGATCTTCTCCGGCAGGCTCCTGGACCGGGTCGCCCCGCGCTGGGTCATGACCTTCGGGGCCGTGACCCTGGCCACGGCCCTCTTCCTGACGGGATTCGTCCGGGAGCCCTGGCACCTGTATCTCACCTACGGACTCCTCGCCGGAATCGGAACATCCTGCCTGGGAGCGGTCGTGGGCAGCTCCACGGTGGCAAAATGGTTCCAGCGGAAACGGGGTCTCGCCATCGGCATCGCCTCCGTCGGAATCGGGGTCGGGAGCATGCTTCTCGCCCCGCTCGTCGGCTATGCCGTCAAGCACTGGGGCTGGCCATGGGGATTCTGGATCCTCGGCGGCCTCGTCCTCGTGCTTGGAGTCATCACGGCACAGACCCTTATGGGGAAGACGCGGCCGGAAGACTACGGCCTGCATCCCGACGGCGAAGCGCCGCCGTCGCATCCCGAAGCGACGCCCCCGCCGGCGGTGGCTCCGGGCATACCCATGAATCAGGTTCTCCGCGACCCGCGGTACTGGGTTCTCAGCCTCTGCTACACCTTCGCCCTGGTCGCCCAGATCTCGGCGTTCATCCACCAGACGGCGTTCGGCATGGAACTCGGCATCGACCTGATCAAGGCGGCCCTGCTGCCCGGGTACATCGGGCTGGCCAGCATCGGCGGCCGCTTTTTCTTCGGCTGGCTCTCGGACCGGCTCCGGGATGCAAAATACGCGGCAAGCCTGGGCTTTCTTTTCATGGCCGCCGGCGTGGGCGTTCTCCTCGTGGCCTCCACCATGAACCACATGGTTCTTTACGCCCTGCTCTTCGGCTTCGGGTACGGATCCATCGCCCCGCTGATGCCGTATCTCCTGGCGGACCGGTTTGGAAGCCTCGTTCTCGGGGCATCCTACGGCATGCTCACCTTTTTCGTCGCCGGCATCGGCGGCAGCACGGGCGCCATTGTCAGCGGCATGATCTACGATCGCTTCGGATCGTATACGGCGGCCTGGTGGATGGACCTGATCCTCCTGCTGGCGGCGGCGATCCTGGCGGCATCGCTGAAACCGTCTCGCCTGAAATCAGAATAATTCTTGACCCGCCAAATCCGCTGCATATATTTGCCGGGTGGAACAATAAATATTTCCCGGGGTTCCGAATGAGGGATTCCGGGTTCACCGCGATCCCCGAAAGGCCCTGACGCATGAAGGAAGAAGGAATCCCTCTTTCAACCCTCAAGGAAGGAGACATCGCACAGGTCCTCTCCCTGACCGGCGGAAACGCCTTCATGTCGCGCCTTGCCTCCATGGGGATCGCGCCGGCGACACGGTTGAAGGTGCTGCGCCAGAGCGGCGGGGGCCCGCTGATCGTCCAGGTCGGGGACGGCCGGGTCGCCCTGGGAATGGGAGAAGCGGAAAAGATCCTCGTTCAGCCCCTTCCCGAAGCCGCCGGGGAGCCCCCCCCTGAAAAGGAGGAAAGCCGGCAGCTACTGGTGGCCCTGGCGGGCCAGCCGAACATCGGGAAGTCCACCATCTTCAACATCCTCACCGGCCTGTCCCAGCACGTGGGAAACTGGCCCGGGAAAACCGTGGAAAAGAAGGAAGGGGTACATCACTCCGGCGAGGTTGAAATGCGGATTGTGGACCTCCCCGGGACGTACAGCCTCACGGCCTGCTCCGAGGAGGAAAAGGTCGCCCGCGATTTCATCGTCCACGAGAGGCCCGATGTGATCGTCCTCCTGGTCAATGCGGCCGGCCTGGAGCGAAGCCTCTATCTCCTCACGGAGATCCTGCTCCTCGGCCCGCCCGTGATCATTGCCCTGAACATGCTGGATGTGGCGGAGGACCAGGGAATTTCCATCGACGCAAATGCCCTCCAGGCCTCCCTCGGGATTCCCGTGGTTCCCATGGTGGCCGTAAAGAACCGCGGCGTCCGGGAACTGGTGAACAAGGTGATCGCCCTGCAGAGAGGGGATGTCCCCTACCATCCCAGCATCCCGGGTGTGTCCAGGGATCATATCGCTATCTATCGTGAAATTGCCGAACTGGTGAGCAAGCATTTCCCCGAATCGCTCCCTGCCAACACCTGCGGCTACAACGCTCCGTGGGTGGCCATCAAGCTGATGGAGGGAGATCCCGAAATCACAAAACTGGTGGATGCGGAGGTTCCCGCCGAGATCCGGAGCCGGATCCAGGCGCTCCTGGTCCAGCACGAGGACGCCCTCCATGCCGTTGTGGGAGGCCGCTACGATTGGATCGAGGAGGTCACCCGGGCGGCCATCTCCCGGTTCCGCATGGGCGAGGTCGTCCTGACGGACCGGATCGACCACATTCTGACCCGGCCCGTATTCGGCATTCCAATCCTGCTGGGCGCCTTCGGTTTGATTTTCGCCGCCACGTACTGGATCGGCTTTCCCCTTCAGAAACTGCTGGAAGGGCTATTCTCCTCGGCGGCACAGAGTCTGGAAACCTGGATGGGAAGCGCCCACCCCTGGCTGAAGGGCATCCTCATCGAGGGGGCTTTCGGCGGGGCGGGAACGGTGCTGACCTTTGTCCCGATCCTGCTCATTTTCTTTCTGTTCCTCGCCGTCCTGGAGGATGTGGGTTACATGGCCCGGGCGGCCTTCGTCATGGACCGGTTCATGCACCTGATCGGCCTCCACGGGAAAAGCTTCATCCCCCTGTGCCTCGGCTTCGGCTGCAACGTACCCGCGGTGATGGGGGCACGGATCATCGAGTCCCGGAAGGAGCGACTCCTGACCATGTTCCTGTCCCCCTTCGTCCCCTGCACGGCAAGGCTGGCGGTCCTGACCTTCGTTTCCGCCGCCGTGTTCGGTCCCCGGGCCGCCATGGTCGCCTGGTCGGTGCTGGCGGTCAACATCCTTCTCCTGGGAATTGTAGGTATGGTGGCCAGCCGGTTTTTCCTCAAGGGGGAGCCGATGCCCTTCATCATGGAACTGCCGCTCTACCACAAACCGAACCTGCGGACGATCGCCGCCGTCGTCTGGTTCCGGACGGCCTCCTTCATCCGGAAGGCCGGGACGATCATCCTGGCGGTCTCCGTGGCGGTGTGGATCCTGTCCCACTGGCCCGGGGCGACGGTGGAGGAGAGCGCCCTCGCCTGGCTCGGCCGGCTGCTGGAGCCGCTGGGCACCCCCCTGGGATTCGACTGGAAACTGATCGTCGCCCTCCTGACGAGCATCGTGGCCAAGGAAAACGCCATCGCCACCTTAGGCGTCCTTTACGGCGTGGGCGACGAGGGACTGATCGGCATCCTGCCCCAGGCCCTGGCCCCGGCCTCCGCCCTGGCCTTCCTGGTGGTCCTGATGCTCTTCGTGCCCTGTGCGGCCACCCTGGCGGTCCTGCGCCGGGAGATGGACAGCCGGCGATGGTTCTCCGCGTCCTTCCTTGCGATGCTGGCCCTTTCCATGACCATGGGCATCGCTTCCTTTCATCTGGCCCGACTGATCGGCCTGTGACCCGGGGCGCCGGTTGCGGCCGATTCTCGTCATTGACAGGCCCCGGGAAAAAGGCTAATCACCGTGCAGACCCATCCTGTTTCCCCTGAAGGCGGATTTCTGGTCGAGAAACTGATCAAGGCGGCGGCGACGGGCCTCGGCCTGGGACATGTCCCGGTTGCTCCCGGAACGGCAGGGACCCTTCTGGGCATTCCCCTGTTCCTGCTCTTTTCTCCCCTGTCCCCACCGGTATACCTGGCGGTCCTCCTCGGCTTGACCGGGGCGGCGTTCTGGATCACCGGACAGGCGGAGAACATCTTCCAGGAGAAGGATTCCCAGAAGATCGTCCTCGACGAAGTCGTCGGTTTCCTGTGGACCATGAGCTTCATTTCCCCCACGCCGTCCCATCTGGCGGCGGGATTTTTGCTCTTCCGCCTTCTTGATATTGTCAAACCCTTTCCCGCCGGTTTCCTTCAGCGGAAGGCGCCCGGCGGCTTTGGTGTCGTCCTGGACGACGTGGCGGCGGGAATCTACGGAAGCATCCTCCTTCACCTGGCGATCCGGGTGTTCGGGTTTTAGCCCTCCGGAGCCCCGACCGTACCGGACGGGAGACTCCGGACCATCAACGGCATGAAGATCGCGATACTGACCATCGGCAACGAACTGACAGGAGGACGGATCCAGGACGCCAACGCGTCCCTCATCGCCCGGACCGCCCGGTCCCGGGGCTGGCAGGTCCCGGTCATGATGAGCGTGGGCGACAGCTTCGAGGCGATCGGGGGCGCCCTGAACCATGTGCTCTCCCTGGCCGATGCCGTCATCATCACCGGCGGGCTGGGCCCCACGGCGGACGACATCACGACGGCGGCCGTGGCACAGGCCTTCGGCCTCGGCCTGTATACCGATGAGGCGGTCCTGGCCCACATCCGGGGCATTTTCGAGAAATACCGCCTCAAATGGACCGAAAACAACGCGAAGCAGGCCGTATTTCCCGCCGGGGCGGAGGTGATCCCGAATCCGACCGGGACGGCCGCCGGATTCGCTGTCCGGACGGACGGGAAGATCGTGGCCGTGATCCCTGGCGTTCCCGCGGAGGTCCAGCGGATGCTCCCGGAGGGGGTCCTGCCTCTCCTCGTCCGGGCCTTTCCCGGCAGCACTCCCTTCATCAGGACCAAAACCCTCAAATCCTTCGGCCTCTCGGAGGCGGCGGTGGACCAGGCCCTGGCCGACCTGGACTTTGCGGCCCGCGGGGTCGATGTGGGCTTCTACCCGAACTTCCCCGAGAACCACATCGTGCTGACCGTCCGGCACAGCCGGGAGGAGGAAGCGGAAAGAATACTGAATGAGAGCGTGAGAGACGTCGAAAGCCGTCTCGCCCGGCACCTCTTCGCCCGGGACGACGAGACCCTCGAAGGGGTCGTCGGCGCCCTCCTGACGGAGCGGCAAAAGACCCTCGCCGTGGCGGAATCCTGCACGGGCGGGCTGATCGCCGACCGCCTCACCGACGTCCCCGGCAGCTCCGCCTACTTCGAGCGCGGCCTGGTAACCTACAGCAACGAAGCCAAGCGGGACCTCCTGGGGGTGCCGGAAGAGATCCTCCTGAGGCACGGCGCCGTGAGCGAGGAAACGGCACGCCTCATGGCGGAGGGGGTGCGGCGAATCTCGGGAGCGGACCTGGGACTCGCCTCCACAGGCATTGCCGGCCCCTCGGGGGGAACGGAGGACAAGCCGGTGGGAACGGTCTTCATCGCCCTGTCCGACGGCCGGGAGACCCGCTGCCGACGCTTCTGCTTCCGCTGGCCCCGCCGCCGGAACAAGGTCATGACGGCCCAGACGGCCCTGATCCTCCTCCTGCGCTACCTGAAAGGGGAGCCGGACGATGCCTGACGGAAAGAGCATCCGGGCCTTCCTGGCCATCGACCCTCCGGAGGAGGTCCTCCGGCAGATCGGCAGCCACCAGGAGCGCCTGAAGCGAAAGATCCAGGGAACGATATCCTGGGTCCGCCCCCGGGGGATCCACCTGACCCTGAAGTTTTTCGGGGACATCGCGCCGGCCGACGTGGAACGGATCTCCCGCATCGTGGAGCCCCTCGCCATGGGGACGTCTCCGCTCCGCATCGAGGTCCGGAAAATGGGCGTGTTCCCCGGCGCCAGCCGGCCCCGGGTCCTCTGGATGGGAATGGAGGGGGATATCCACCCACTGATGGTCCTCCAGAAGTCCGTCGAGGCGGCCCTGGAAGTGGAGGGATTCCCCCGGGAGGCCCGCCCGTTCCGGCCCCACCTGACCCTGGGACGGATCAAGACGCCCCGGGGACTCGCCGGGCTGGACGGGGCAATGGAGGAAGCGGCGGACTGGACGGCGGGAGGGTTTGTTGCCCGGGAGCTGTGCCTCTTCCAGAGCGACCTCCTGCCCCAGGGAGCCGTCTATACGAAACTCGCCTCCTGGCCCTTCGGGAAGGAGCAGGGACGGGACGATTCCTGAGCCCCGGCCGGACACGGATTGCATGAAATCGCGGCACGTTGCCGAATCAAATCGATAAGGGAGGAAACGATGACATCGGACTTCAATCGGGAGAAAGCGGTGGACCTGGCCATCAGCCAGATCGAGCGTCAGTTCGGGAAGGGCGCGATCATGCGCCTCGGCGGCGGCGAGCCTCCGGCGGATGTGCCGGCCATCCCCACGGGGTCCCTGAGCCTGGACATCGCCCTGGGCGTCGGTGGCGTGCCGCGGGGGCGGATCATCGAGATCTTCGGCCCCGAATCGGGCGGCAAGACGACCCTGGCCCTCCACATCGTCGCGGAGGCCCAGAAGCAGAACGGACTGGCCGCCTTCATCGACGCCGAACACGCCCTGGACGTCACCTATGCCCGGAAGATCGGCGTCAACACCGACGACCTGCTCATCTCCCAGCCCGACACGGGGGAGCAGGCCCTGGAGATTGCCGAGACCCTCGTCCGCAGCGGCGCTCTCGACGTCCTGGTGGTGGACTCCGTGGCGGCTCTCGTGCCCAAAGCGGAACTGGAAGGAGACATGGGGGACGCCCAGATGGGTCTCCAGGCCCGGCTGATGTCCCAAGCCCTGCGCAAGCTGACGGGAAGCATCAGCAAGTCGAAGACGACGGTCATCTTCATCAACCAGCTCCGGATGAAGATCGGCGTCTTCTTCGGCAATCCCGAGACGACGACCGGTGGCAACGCCCTGAAGTTCTACGCCTCCCAGCGGCTCGACATCCGGAAGGTGACGTCCATCAAGGAAGGCCAGGACGTCGTCGGCATGCGCACGAAAGTGAAGGTGGTCAAGAACAAGGTGGCCCCGCCGTTCCGGGAGACCGAGTTCGACATCCTCTTCGGCGTGGGTATCTCCAGGGAGGGCGACATCCTCGACCTGGCCGCGGAGAGCGGCATCGTCGAGAAGAGCGGTGCCTGGTATTCCTATAAGGGGGAGCGCCTGGGGCAGGGTCGTGATAACACGCGGAACATGCTGAAGGAGAATTCCGCCCTCCTCCACGAGATCGAAGACCTCGTCCGGGAAAAGTTCGGGATCAAGGCCCGTCCGAAGGCGCCCGACGCCGCGGCGAAGAGCGACAAGTCCGCCGGAAAGCCTGAAAAATCGACCCGGACATGACCGACGAGGATCCATCCTACGAGCAGGCCCTGCGGAAAGCCTTCCGTCTCCTTGCCGCCCGGGATCGGAGCGAGCGGGAGATCCGGATGCGCCTGAAAGCCGGGGAGTTCGATGACGGAACCGTTGACAGGGTCGTTAAAAGGCTTTATGAACTCGGGTACCTGGACGATGCGGCCGTCGCTCGGCGCTGGGTCCGCAGCCTGGCGGCGGAGCGACTGATGAGTGATCGCCGGATCGCGGCCCGCCTCGTCGACCGGGGACTGGCACGGGACGTGGTCCGGAATGCCCTGGAGGAGGTCCGGCGGGAGCTGTCCGAGTCGGATGCGGTCCGGCAGATCCTCCGCAGGAAGGAAACCCGGGCGGCATTGCGGGCCGGGACAAAAGAACGTGAGAAAATCATCCGCCGTTTGATGGGACAGGGTTTCCCCCCCGAGGCGGTCTTCGACAACATCAGAGAAATCGGAAGCAAGGAGGAAGACATTCCATGACGGCAGCCGAAATCCGGACGAAGTTTCTGCAATATTTCGCGGAGAACGGGCACGCCATCGTGCCCAGCTCGTCCCTGATTCCCAAGGACGATCCGACGCTCCTGTTCACCAACTCCGGGATGGTCCAGTTCAAAAACTGCTTCCTGGGCCTGGAGGACCGGGGCTACACCCGGGCGGCGAGCTCCCAGAAGTCGGTCCGGGCGGGCGGCAAGCACAACGACCTCGAAAACGTCGGCTATACGGCCCGTCACCACACCTTCTTCGAGATGCTCGGGAACTTCTCCTTCGGGGATTACTTCAAGAAGGAGTCCATCTTCTGGGGCTGGGACTTCCTGACCCGGGTCATGGAACTCCCGAAGGAAAAACTCTGGATCACCATCTACCAGGAGGACGACGAGGCCTTCGAGATCTGGAACAAGCAGATGAAGGTCCCGGCGGAGCGGATCGTCCGGATGGGAATGGAGAGCAACTTCTGGATGATGGGCGAGACCGGCCCCTGCGGGCCCTGCTCCGAGATCCTCTACGACCAGGGGCCCTCCGTCGGATGCGGCCGCCCCGAGTGCAGCGTGGAATGCGACTGCGACCGCCACCTGGAGATCTGGAACCACGTCTTCACCCAGTTCGACCGGGACAAGGACGGGAACTACACGCCCCTGCCGAAGCCCAACATCGACACCGGCATGGGCCTGGAGCGCCTCGCCGCGGTCGTCCAGGGAAAGATGAACAACTACGACACGGACCTCTTCCAGCCGATCATCCAGTTCGTGGCGAACCTCTGCGGCAAGCCCTACGGCAGCAATCCCGACAGCGACGTCTCCCTGCGGGTCATCGCCGACCACAGCCGGGCCGTGACCTTCCTCATCGGCGACGGCTGCCTTCCCAGCAACGAGGGCCGGGGCTACGTCCTTCGCCGCATCCTCCGCCGGGCCGCCCGGCACGGCAAGCTCCTGGGGCTGGACAAGCCCTTCCTGAACGAGGTCGTACCGGTCATCGTGAACCTCATGAAGGATCCCTACGACGACCTGGTGACGAAGGAATCCTATATCCGCAAGGTCGTCATCAACGAGGAGCAGCGGTTCATCACCACCCTCGACTCGGGGCTGAAGATCCTGAGCGACGAGGTGGCGGCCCTCAAAAAGTCAGGCGGCTCCGTCGTCCCCGGCTCGGTGGTCTTCAAGCTCTACGACACCTTCGGATTCCCCGTGGACCTGACGGCGGACATCGTCCGCAAGGACGGCATGACCCTGGACACGGAAGGTTTCGAGCAGTCCATGGAGGCCCAGCGGGAGAAGGCCCGGGAATCCTGGAAGGGCAGCGGCGAGCAGGCGGTGGCGGACGTCTACAAGCGCCTCGCCGTTGACGGCATCACAACGAACTTCATCGGCTGGGAGGCGGTCGTCGAGGCCGACTCCTACGTGACGGCCATCCTGAAGAAGGACGACCGGGTTGATGTCCTGGAGGAGGGGGAGAACGGTGAGATCTTCGTGGCCCAGACGCCCTTCTACGGTGAAAAGGGTGGACAGATCGGAGACACAGGTATCATCGAAGGCCAGGGCTTTCTCTTCGAGGTGTGGGACACCCAGACGCCCGTGGAGGACGTCCTGACCCACATCGGCAAGCTGAAGAAGGGCCGGATCCGCGTGGGCGACGAGGTCACGCTCAAGGTGGACCTCTTGACCCGGCGGGCCACGGAGGCCCACCACTCGGGGACCCACGTCCTGAACGCGGCCCTCCGGGCGGTCCTGGGCGACCACGTGAAGCAGTCGGGCTCGCTGGTGAACCCGGAGCGCCTCCGTTTCGACTTCACACACTTCTCCCGCATCGAAGACGAGGAGATGAAACGGATCGAGGCAATCGCCAACGACATCATCCGCGGTAACCACCCCGTCGTGACGGCGGTCCTCCCCAAGGAGGAGGCCATGAAGACGGGGGCGGCGGCAGTCTTCGACGAAAAATACGGCGACCAGGTGCGGGTCGTACAGATGGGCGACAGGAGCGCCGAGCTCTGCGGCGGCACGCACGTCGTCCGGACGGGCGACATCGGTCTCCTGAAGGTCGTCGGCGAGTCCTCCGTGGCCGCGGGCGTTCGACGCATCGAGGCCGTGGCGGGCCGTGAGGCGGTCAAGTACGTAGAACAGATCGAAGAGGAGCTGAAGAAGACGGCGGAACTCCTCAAGGCGGGCCACGCCGAGGTGTCCGACCGTGTGGAAAAGCTCCTGAAGCATCAGCGGGACCTGGAAAAAGAGATCGAGGCCCTGAAGGGAAAGCTGGCGGCCAAGGACTCGGCGGACCTGATGGACCGGGCCCGGGAAATCAAGGGCGTCCGGGTCCTGGCGGCACAGGTGGACGCCCCGGACGTGAAGACCCTCCGGGATTTCGGAGACAAGGTCCGGGACAAGCTGGGATCGGGGATCGTCCTCCTGGGGAGCCGCGTGGGCGACAAGGCAATGCTCCTGTGCATGGTGACGAAGGACCTGGCCGGGAAGTACCACGCCGGGAACATCATCAAGGAGCTGGCCCCCGTCGTGGGAGGCAGCGGAGGCGGTCGGCCCGACATGGCCCAGGCGGGCGGTCCGAAGCCCGAGAACATCGGGCAGGCCCTGGAAAAGATCGAAGCGCTGCTGTAGCGGGAGGCTGAAAAAGCTGCCGATATCCTGCAAAGAAAGGGGAAGCAGATTTTGGTCTGCTTCCCCTTTTCCGCTTCTTCCTGATCATTCCAGGCAATCGGATCCCCTGACGATTAAAAAAAAGGGGCATCCAGGCCCGAAGGCCCTCATGCCCCTTCCGTCAAACCGATCTTCCCGGAGCTTACCGTGCGCTCCCGGCCATAGGAAGGCCTATAGGGCCTTGATCATCATCTTGCGGGCGTACTCCTTTGCGTCCGCCAGGTCCGCCGCATCGGGATGGGGATCGGCACCTCTGGCCTCCTCACCCCAGGCCTTGTGCTCCGGCTTCTTCAGCAGCATCTCGATGATCCGGGGATCCACCTTGCCCCGGCAACCGAAATGTCCCAGCACCGTGGCCTTCGCCGCGAGCCCCAGGGCATCCTCAAAGGCCTGCCGGGCCAACTGTCCGCCACGGAGCGATCCGTGCGTGGAGAAGAAGGCCACCTTCTGGCCCGCCTTGAGATTCCGGATCAACGGCTGCGCGGCCTCCGGAACACTGTGGGCCTGAACGGGAAAGCCGATGAACAGAAGGTCGTACCCGTCGGTGCTCTGTACTTCCTTGACGGGTTTGATTTCTTTTTCTGCTTCGATGGCCTCGAAGATGGCCCGGGCCACTTTTTCCGTGTTGCCGCTCAGGGAATAATACGCAACCAGTACCTTCATTCCGACCTCCATGCAGAAATTTACCCACTCAATACGGGATTGTCCGCGGAAATGCAAGCATCGCCCGCAGAGCCGGAAGGCGCGGGCCGGTCCGCCCCGGCTCTCCGGTCAGCGGGCCGAGTAGAACAGCTGGCTCCCCTTTTCCGACTGTGCGACCAGACCCTCGTCCATCAGCTCCACCAGGTGAACATGCGTCTCATTGATCGCCAGGTACTGATCGAAGTCCGGCAGGTCGTCGCCGAACAGGTCCGCCGACACCGACACCGCCTGCCGGGTCCCCTTCCGGACCGAAGCCAGGACAAGGGCCTTTCGTTCTTCGTGGTGGACGAGGATCTCCTCGACTCTCCCCGTAAGGTTGCTGAAGGGCTCCCCGTGGGCCGGCCAGATCCGCTTTACCGGCAGCGTCGAGATCTCCCGGAGGGAAGCCAGGAAACTCCTGAGAACCCGGAATTCGGGATCGAAGAGGTCCGGGCTCAGGTTTGGGGTGATGTCCGGCAGGACATGGTCCCCGGAAAGAAGGATGCCTTCCTCCGGGAAGAAGAAAACCACGTGTCCCCGGGTATGTCCCGGCGTCTGGTAGACGCGGACCGGCCGTCCATACACACTGTGGCTTTCCATGAGCGCGGGGCAGGAATCCGGATCGAAGGGAACCTGGGAATTGCGGAAGTGCGCCATGAGCTTCGACATCATGGAAAGGGCCTTCTCCGGCAGGCCGTGGACGGCATAGAAATCCCGGAGCACCCGGACGAGCCGTTCCTGATTTGCGTTTTCGCGGATGTACAGACGGCTGGTCTCGGAAAAGAGGATTTCCGCCCCCGATTCCCGGCGGATCCGCCCCGCCATGCCCACATGGTCGGTGTGGTGATGGGTGATGTAGATGCGCTCGACATCCCGGATGGAGCAGCCGAGGTCCGCCAGGGATCGCTCCAGTTTCGCGAAGGCCTCGGGCGAATTCATTCCCGTGTCGAACAGGGTCACCCGTCCCTGGTGAACAAGCGCATAAATCTGGACATGCTGCAGCCGGAAGGGCATGGGAAGCGTAATGCGGTAGAAGCGCTCGGCAATCTCCTGCATGGTAGGATCATTCTCCTGAAACAGGCCCCGCGGGGACCTGGAAATAAAACAGGGTCAAAAGACCCCCGCCGTTTGTGACCCATCGACGGCCCGATGTCAAGAAAGCAAACGCAACCGCAGGACAGGCCGGCAGCCCGCCGGTCCCGGCGACAGGGACGCAGGACTCGATCGGACGGCAGCGCGGCGGCTTCCGAAGGAGAAAAGGCCTCTTGATCTTTCCGGGAAATCCGGTACATTACGCGGCGAAAAAGACCGGAGCGAAAGGCGCCATGCCCATCTACGAATTTTACTGCCGCAAATGCAACACCGTCTTCAATTTCTTCTCCAGGACGGCCGATACGGACAAGGTTCCCTTCTGTCCGCGCTGCAAGCGGGTTCGCCTGAAGCGCCAGATGTCCGTTTTTGCGAAGGTCTCCGGAAAACGGGACGAGGCCGCGGGAGCGGAGGTGGACATGCCCCCCATCGACGAGGACCGGATGGAAAAGGCCATGGCCATGCTGGCCGGCGAGGCGGACCGCATCAGCGAGGACGATCCCCGGCAGGCCGCTGCCCTGATGCGCAAGCTCTCCGACGCCACGGGCCTGAATCTCGGACCGGGCATGGAGGAAGCGCTGCGCAGGCTGGAGCGGGGCGAGGACCCGGACCGGATCGAGGAGGAGATGGGCGACCTCCTGGAGGCGGAGGAGCCGTTCCTTCTCGACGGGAAAGGACCCGGTGCAAAGGAAGGGAAAAAGTCCCGGCCACGGGTGGACGAGACCCTCTACGACCTGTAAAAACAAGGGACACTTCCCCAATTTTTTCCAGTAAAAACCGGTGGAAAAATCAGGGACGTGTCGCCGGTTTTCGAAACTTAGATTTTCAGAAGGTCTTCCGGTTCCTGTACGATGAAATCGGGTCCCGCCGCTTCAAGGGTCTTCCGGCTGTGCCAGCCCCAGGTGACGGCGACCGCCTTCACCCCCGCCTGCTTCGCCTCGCGGATATCTCCCGCGGTGTCCCCGATGTAATAGGTGCGGTCCGCCCCGATTTCATAGGATTCCATGGCGTGGGCGATCTTGGAGACCTTGCTCAGCATGAAGTCGGACCCCAGGATGGCCCGGAAGCAGCCGTTGAAGCGGTTGCTCTCCAGCGTTTTCCGGATGGATCGGGAACCGCTGGAGGAGATGATCAGGAGGGCGTTCCCCTCGCACATCTTTTCCAGGACGGGCAGCAGGAATGGAAAGAGCCGCATCGAGGCGAAATCGACCTCCGCGAGGACGCCCGGCGAGGCCTTCAGGAACGCCTCCAGGTCCACCCCCCGGCGGACGATCTCCTCATAGAAGTTCCCCTCGAACAGCTCCAGGAAATCAGCCCGCGTTTTCACGATGGGCTGGCCGATCCGGTCCAGGCACTCCCGGACCGTCCACTCGTAGGTCTCCAGCGAATCGGCGATCACGCCGTCAAAATCGAAGAGAAACAGCTTCATCACAGCCTGCATGCTCCATTCGGGATATCTCTCGCCGGTCCCCGCAGCGGACAGAACCGGGCGGGCGGCAACTCCGGCGGAGGTTTGTCCCTATACCCGCAGAATCAATGGAACGCAAGAGAAGGACAGAGGCTCGATCCCGGGCGTCAGGAGCGGGATCGCAGCAGATCTTCCAGCGCCGACGGAAGATCGGGGAACCGGAAATGGAACCCCTCCTTCAGGAGCCTCCCCGGCATGACCTTCTGGCCATTCAGGATCACCCCGCCGAATTCGCCCAGGACGAGGCGCATCAGGAAGCCCGGCACCGGTGGAAGAAAGGTGCGGACGTGGAGGGCTTCCGCCAGCGCCCTCGTGAACTCCGCGTTCCGCACCGGACCGGGTGCGGTGCAGTTGAAGGGTCCGTCGAGATCGGTCCGCTCCATCAGGTACAGAAAGATACAGGCCAGATCGTCCTCATGAATCCAGGAGAACCACTGCCTGCCGGTGCCCACGGGGCTTCCGGCATAGAACCGGAAGAGGCGCTCCAGGGGCTCCAGGGCGCCGCCGCCCTTTCCCAGGACGATGCCGAAGCGGCATGTCGCCACCCGGACTCCCGCCTCCCGGGCCCGTTCCGCCTCGGCCTCCCAGTCCACCGCCAGGCGGGCCAGAAAGTCCCCGCCCGGACCATTCCCTTCATACAGCTCTCCCTCGTCGTGGAATCCGTAATATCCCACGGCGGAGGTGCTGAGCAGGTGCGCAATCCCCTTGCGCCGGCCCCGAAGCGCCTCCACAAGGTTCCGGGTGGTGAGGATCCGGCTCTCCAGGAGGTCCCGCTTGCGCCGCTCCGTCCAGCGGCTGAATATCGAGGCTCCCGCCAGGTTGATGAATGTCTCGTGGGACGCTGCACGCTCCTGCCAGGGGCCGGGTCGGGTCCCCCTCCAGGTAGCGGGCCCCCGCCGGAAGCGGCGGCCTCCCCTCCCCCGGCCGCGTCAGAATCGTGACCTCGTGGCCCTTTGCCGTGAGGACCCTCGTCAGGTTCTTCCCAACAAATCCCGTGCCTCCCGTCATAAAGACCAGCATCGCGGCGTCCTCCCTGAACTTATCCGTCCGGCTCCGTCAAAGGGAGCGGGGTTCCAGTGGGTGCCCCCGCACTCAGGCGGCCCTGTCCGCCCGCATCCGCGTCTCCGTCTTCCGCACCGGGGAAGGGCTTCAGGACGCGGGTCGCGCGGTCGACCACGGCCGCTTCGGGCAGGTCCTTCCCGGCGGCCGCGCCAAGCTCCTTGAATTTCCGGGCGCTCACGAGAACGCGGCTCTCCAGGGAGCCGACGGCGTCGTTGTAGGCCCCGACCGCCCGCTCCAGCCCCGCGCGGAGGCCGTCGAAATGGCCCGCCAGCGTGAGCAGCCGATCGTAAAGTGTCCTCCCCAGGTCGCTGATGGCCTGTGCGTTCTCTGCGATCCGCTCCTGCCGCCAGCCGTAGGCAACGGCCCGCAAGAGGGCGATCAGGGTGGTCGGCGTCGCCAGGATCACCTTCTGGTCGACTCCGAACTCGATCAGGGAAGGATCCTGCTCGAGGGCGGCGCTGAAAAACGTTTCCCCCGGGAGAAACAGGACGACGAACTCCGGCGACGGCGAAACATGGGCGGAATAGGTCTTGGCGGAGAGCTTGGTCAGATGGACGCGGATCTGCTGGGCATGGGCCTTCAGTCGCTCGATCCGGACCGCCTCGTCCTTCGTCTCCAGCGCATCCAGGTACGCCTCGAGGGGCGCCTTCGAATCGACGACGATGCTCCGGTTGCTCGGGAGGCGGACGATCAGGTCGGGGCGAACCGATCCCTCCCCGGTGGCGACCGTCTCCTGCTGGTAGAAGTCGCAGTACTCCACCATCCCTGCCAGCTCGACGACCCGCTGGAGCTGGATCTCCCCCCAGCGGCCCCGGACGACCGGCGCCCGGAGCGCCTTTACAAGGTTCGCCGTCTCCGTCGTGAGCTGCGACTGGGCGGACGTCATCGAGCGGATCTGCTCCTGGAGGATCGAATAGGCGGAGGTCCGCTCCTTCTCGATCTCCTGGATCCGGCCGTCCACCTTCTCCAGGGATTCCCGGATCGGATTCACCAGGGTCTCAACGGCCTGCCGCCGGGCCTCGAGGTCACCCTTTGCAGCCTCCTGATATTTCTCCAGGGAGGCCTTTGCCAGTTCCAGGAACGACTGGTTGTTGCTCTTGAGGGCCTCCGCCGAGAGGGCCTGGAAGGCGTCTCCCAGCTTCCGCCGGGCCTCGTCCAGGAGGGCGATCTTCTCGGCCGCGCTTTTGCTTTCCTCCTCGGACCGCGCCTCCACCTCGACGATCCGCGCCTGCAGGGCGGACATCTCTGTCCGCAGGCGGTTCAGATCCGACTCCCCGGCCCGGATTGCCTCCTCCAGTTTCGGGATGCGGGCGTTCCGCTCCTCGGCGGCGGCCCGGGCGTTCGACTCGGCTTTCAACTCCTCCCTGGCACGCGCCAGCGATTCATCCAGCCGCCCGGCGGTCTCTTTCAGCTCCCGGATCTGGAGGTCCTTCGCCGCCAGGCGCTCTGTCAGGGCTACCTTTTCGCCTTCCCGGAGGGCGGCCCTTTTCCCCAGGACCACCCAGGCAGCAACAGCCCCGATCAGAACGCCGGCTGCCAGGAACAGCGGATACACCCATCCATCCATGGAATCGTCTCCTCTTCACTGCCGGGGCTGCGACCGATGCACGGAGAATCGGACCACAGCCTTTTCCGACACGGCACATCAGGGTTGAACGGAATGGACACGAATCTGCCCCGCCCCCCAGGCTGTCTCCCGGCCCAGGTGGGTCCGCTCGCAAAAACGAAGACAGGGCAGGAACTCGCCAAGAGGACCTTCATAGGTCACTTCGCCGATGACCCTTCCGGAATGCACGGATGAATCGGGCCGCCGAACGGGGCGGGCTTCACCCCTCCGCCGGAGGCTCGATTGCGTAATCCGCACACCAGCCGCCCTGGAGACGAGCCCGGGTACATCGATCGCCAGTTGCCCTTTCCCGTAGGTCCTGTTGAGCGTGAGGATCCGGTCCAGGACGGACTGCATCAGGACGGGGAAGGTCAGGACATCCTCCCGGTTCGACCCGGCGATTCCGACAAGCGGCGACACCAGGTGCACGGTGACGGCGGCAATCGGGGACAGCAACGCCTTTTCCGCGTCCGCCAGGAATCCCGCTCGCAGGTCTTCGGTATAATCTCCTTCCCGGAGACTGCGCTCACGGCCGTCCCAGACGGTTTCACCGCCGGCATCGACGGATGCAATGACAAAACGCGATCGCCCCTTTTCCGTTCTCCGCCCGATGCCAAGCCTTCCCATCTCCTCGAAGGTCTGGATGAAATGGAGAAGATGCTCGTTGCTTCTCCCGAACAGGACCAGTCCGAAGTCGAAGCGATCCTTGCGCTGGAAAGAGGTCGCGGATGTCTCGGGCGGTTCGATGACAAAGGGAGCGGGGATCGCCGTGGAGCGGATCTTTCCCTTGGGAAACGGGGGCAGAAGATGGTGATTCGCCGGAGGCGGGCTGGAGAACAAGAGCGGATACAGACAGCGCCGGTCAAGGATGCAGCCGGCGCAGTCCTTTTGTTTCATGGCACAGACGACGTGCCTGAGAGCCAGGCCGAAGGTGTTTCGAAAGATCGATCCCTTGGATTCGGGAAGGACGGCATCGTCCAGGAGTGTTCCGTGGAACCGGTAAGATCCGCACAGCATCGGGAAGGTCTCCAGGTGTCCCGCAGCCGCGGGTTCAGGGGTTTCGTCCGGGGAAAACAGCGTTTAAAAAAACAGGCGCTCCACTACCACTTCTTCAAGGCGAAAGCAACCTTGTCGCGTCTCAGCGGTCTGATTGCGACCTCGACACCCGGAGCGACGCCAGGGATTGCCCGTAAGGAGGCCGGGCGATGCCGGCCTCGGTGACGATGGCGGCGATCAGGCGGGCGGGCGTCACGTCGAAGGCAGGGTTGCAGACGGCGATGCCCTCGGGGGCGATGCGTCGACCGGCAAGGGCGGTCACTTCCGAGGGATCCCGCTCCTCGATGGGGATGGCGTCCCCGTCAGGCGTCTCCGGATCGACCGTGGAGAGGGGAGCAGCGATGAAAAAGGGAATCCCGTGGGCCTCCGCCAGGACGGCCACGCCGTAGGTACCGATCTTGTTCGCGGCATCGCCGTTGGCCGCAATGCGGTCGGCCCCGGTGATGACCTTCCGGATCATTCCCCGCTTCATCAGAGATGCCGCCATGTTGTCGGTGATGAGAACGGCGGGGATGCCCTCCTTCACCAATTCCCAGGCGGTGAGCCTGGCCCCCTGCAGGACGGGCCGGGTTTCGTCCACGTATACGGTCAGCTTCTTCCCCTCCTCGTGGGCCGCCCGGATGACCCCGAGGGCGGTTCCGTATCCGGCCGTCGCCAGGGCACCGGCGTTGCAGTGGGTCAGGACGCCGTCCCCGTCCTCCAGGAGAACCCGTCCGTGAAGCCCCATGGCCCGGTTGGCGGCGATGTCCTCGTCGTGAACGGCGACGGCTTCCCGTAGGAGGGCCTCCCGGATGGCCGCAAAGCGGTCCGGTCCCGAGACCCCGGGATCTTCAGCCAGGGCGGCCTGGAAACGCCTCTTCATCCGCCCGATGGCCCAGAAGAGATTGACCGCCGTCGGGCGCGTCCGGGCGAAGGCGTCGCAGATCCGCTCAAACGAATCCTCCAGGTCGCGATCCGGGGAGGGAGGCAGGCTCCGCACCCCCAGGGCGATGCCCAGGGCGGCAGCCACACCGATCGCCGGGGCGCCCCGGACGGTGAGATCGCGGATCGCCGCGGCCACGTCCTCCCATTTGCGGAGCATAAGATACCGCTCCTCCAGGGGGAGCGCTTTCTGGTCGATCATCCCGACCGCATCGTCCTGCCAGAAAACCGTCCGGATCATTCCTTCCTCTTTCAGAGACATCCCCCCCTTTTCCGCAACGATCCCGTTACCGCCGGGACATCGCGTACATCTGGAATGCATCCATCATCACCCGGTGTTGGAGGATCGCCCGGTTCCGCTTCTGTACGGCTCCGTTGTATGCATTGGCCAGGTGATGGTTGACGACCCTCTCCCAATGGTTCCGGGCATCCTGGGGCATGCCTGGGAGGTCGTTCATGGTATACTGGGACGGGAAGACCTGCCGGAATACGTCCGGAAGCTCCTCCTTCGCCCGGGTTACCGCGGCCTGGGGATCGATGTCCTGGGGGTTCCCTCCGATCTGATCGAACACCCAGCGTTCAAAGCGGCTTCGGTCCAGGGATCCATCGGGAGTCGAAATGAGCTGGTAGCTGTACCTGGGATTCGCCGTGGAATCGCTGAAGCGCACGGTTCCCTTCTCGTCGAGGTAGCAGAACGTCTGCTTCCCCGCCGCAATGCCCGTTGCCGCAGCCCCTCCGGCCAGGGACACCGGGGTCCCGGCAGCGGAGACCAGGCGGGCAACCCGCTCGCCGGAGATGCAGAAATTCAGGTTCTGGCCCCCGCTGAACTGCAGGAAGGCCACGCCGACGACCTCACCCCTGAGATTGGCAACGGGACTCCCGCTGGACCCCGGCGAGATGGGCGCCGTGATCTGGAGGACCCTCCCCCGCTCCGCCGTCTCCCGGATGGCCGAGACGATCCCGTCCGAGACGGTCTGCTCCAGCCCGAAGGGGTTTCCCACGACGACCACGCGTTCGCCCACCTCCGGCAGGGACGCCGTCACGGTCAGGGGAAAGCTCTCGGTCCAGGGCATGCTTACCGCCAGCAGAGCCAGGTCGGCGGCGGCATCCCGGGCTGTGATTCCCGCAACGGGATAGACCTTCCCGGCGGAGGTCTTGATCTGGGCGGAGTGGGCGCCGCGCAGGACGTGCAGGTTGGTGACGACCTGCCCGGAGGCGCCATGGAAAAAGCCGCTTCCCCGGCCGATGCTTTCACGTTGCTCGTTGTACGTGTAGATCGCCACGACGGACGGGCCGATTTTTCGGTATAGAGCCGACACGTCCGGCAACGTCGCTCCCGTTGGTGTTGGAGGGGGCGGCACAGCGACGGGCACTCCCGCATCCTGCACCGGGACGACGGCCGCCGGAGACGGCGCCTGATCCCGGCCTGCCCAGTAAAAGAACCCGATGACGACCAGGAGGAAGACAGGGACCCCGAAAGCGACCAGCCGGTGGGAAAAGAGGGTCCTGAGATCGGTCTGCAACTCTCCGAGGCGGCGTCGGTACAACAGCAGGACCGCTGCCAGGAGAACGGCCAGGACCAGCAGGATGTTGAGGATTGCATTCACGGTCCTTCTCCCGGCCGAATGCCCCGGATGCGGGTCAAAAAGATCCGGTGCCGCCCTGTCCCGGTCAGGTTCCCGGGAGCATCTGCTTCAGGAGGTCGTTGACGAGCTGCGGGTTCGCCTTGCCCTGGGTCGCCTTCATGACCTGGCCGACGAAGAAACCGAAGACCTTGTCCTTCCCGGAGCGGAACTGTTCGAGCTGGGCCGGATTGGCCGCCATGACGGACTCTATGGTCTTTACCAGGGCAGCCTCGTCGGTGATCTGGACCAGTCCCTTCTCCTCGATGACGGCCCGGGGCGGCTTGCCGCTCCGGTACATCTCCTCGACGACCTCTTTAGCGATCTTTCCGCTGATGGTGCCGTCCTCGATCAGGGCAATCATCTCCGCCAGGGACTCCGGGGAGATGGGGCAATCCCGGATGCCGCGCCGGTCCTCGTTGAGGAACCGCAGGATGTCGCCCATGACCCAGTTGCTGGCCGCCTTCGGCTTGCCGCTGAGCCTGACGACCGCCTCGTAGTAATCCGCCAGCGCCCGGCTGGCCGTGAGAACGCCGGCATCGTAAGCCGGGATCCCGTATTCCCGGGCGAAGCGCTCCCGCTTTTCCAGCGGAAGCTCCGGGAGGGTGCTCCGGATCTCTTCGATCCAGGCGTCGCTTACTGCGATCGGAACAAGATCGGGATCCGGGAAATAGCGGTAGTCGTGGGCCTCCTCCTTGCCGCGCATGGAGTGGGTCACGCCCTGGGTGTCGTCCCACAGGCGCGTCTCCTGCACGACCTTGCCGCCGCTCTCGAGGACGTACTGCTGGCGCTTGATCTCGTATTCCAGAGCCCGCTGGACATTCCGGAAGGAGTTCATGTTTTTCAGCTCGGCCCGGATGCCGAAGGCTTCCGTCCCACGGGGACGAAGGGACACGTTGGCATCGCAGCGGAAGCTTCCCTGCTCCATGTTGCCGTCGCAGACCTCCAGGTAGACCAGGATCTCATGGAGACGGCGCAGGTAAGCCGCGGCTTCCTCGGCGCTTCGCATGTCCGGTTCGCTGACGATTTCGATCAGGGGCACGCCGGTCCGGTTCAGGTCCACGTAGCTCGACGGGTTGTGCTCGTCGTGAATCAGCTTCCCCGCGTCCTCCTCCATGTGGATGCGGGTGATGCCGATGCGCTTTTTCCCGCCGTCGAGCTCGATGTCCACGTAGCCGAACTCCGCCAGCGGGAGGGCGTACTGGGAGATCTGGTACCCTTTCGGGAGGTCCGGATAGAAATAGTTTTTCCTGGCGAAGACACATTCTGGATTGATGCGGCAGGAGGTGGCCAGGCTCATCTTCATGGCGAAATCGACCACCTTTTTGTTCAGGACCGGCAGGACTCCCGGCATGCCCTGGCAGACCGGGCAAGTCTCACTGTTGGGGCTCTCCCCGAACGTGGTGGAACAGCCGCAGAAGATCTTCGTGTAGGTCAGCATCTGGGCGTGAACTTCCAGCCCGATGACGGGTTCGTATTCCATCAGAGATTCGGTCTCCTTTTCTGAAAATCGGCGCCCGCCTCGTAGGCCGAGGCGAACTGGAGAAGTTTTCCCTCCTGGAAATGGCCTGCCAGGAACTGGACCCCGACGGGAAGACCCGCCGCCGTGTACCCGCAGGGGACGGAAATCCCGGGAATTCCAGCCAGGTTCGTCGAGATGGTGAAGACGTCCGACAGGTACATCTGGAGTGGATTGTCGGTCTTTTCGCCGATCCGGAAGGCCGGCGTGGGAGTCGTGGGGGTGAGGATCACATCGCAGGACTGGAAGGCTTCGTCGAAATCCCTCCGGATGAGGGCCCGTACCTGGGAGGCCTTCTTGTAGTAGGCGTCGTAATATCCCGCCGACAGCACGTAGGTGCCGATCATGATGCGGCGCTTGACCTCCGCGCCGAACCCCTGGGAACGGGTCTTCTTGTACATCTCCAGGAGATCGCGCCCGTCCAGGTTCCGATAGCCGTATTTGACGCCGTCATAGCGGGCCAGATTGGACGAAGCCTCCGCGGGGGCGATGATGTAATAGACCGCAAGGCAGTACCCGGTATGGGGAAGAGATACCGGCACCACCTCGGCGCCGAGTCCTTCCACGACCTTGACGGCCTGCCGCACCAGGCTCTCGACCTCCGGATCGATACCCTCGATGAAGTACTCTTTCGGAATGCCCACCTTCCAGCCCCGGATGTCCCTTCCGAGGAACTGCCGGTAGTCGGGCACGTCCTCCGGGACCGACGTCGATTCCCGGGGATCGTAGCCTGCGATGGCATTCAGCATGATGGCACAGTCCTCCACGTCCTTGGTAAAGGGACCGATCTGGTCGAGGGACGAGGCGAAGGCTACCAGCCCGAACCGGGAAACACGGCCGTAGGTGGGCTTCAGTCCCACCACACCGCAGAGGGCCGCCGGCTGGCGGATGGAACCGCCCGTGTCGGACCCCAGGGAGGCGATGCACATGTCGGCGGCCACCGCCGCCGCGGAGCCGCCGCTGGATCCGCCGGGGATGCGGTCGAGGTCCCAGGGATTCTTCGTCACCCCGAACCAGGATGTCTCCGTCGAGGATCCCATGGCGAACTCGTCCATGTTGGTCTTTCCCGTAAAGACCGCCCCCGCCTCCCTCAGTTTCTCCACGATCGTGGCGTCGTAGGGTGCGACGAAGTTCTGGAGGATCCTGGACCCGCAGGTAGTCGGGATGCCCCGGGTGCAATAGATGTCCTTCAGGGCAATGGGAATGCCCGTCAGGGGCCGGATGTCGCCTTTTCGAATTTCCTCGTCCGCCCGGGCCGCCTCCCGGAAGGCATCTTCCTTGAGAAGCGTGATGTAGGCGTGGACGCTTTTCTCAACGGCATCGATCCTCCTGAAGACGGATGCGACGATGTCCGTGGAGGACGCCCCGCCGTCACGGATGATCTGCTGCAGTTCGTGGATGGTCCGTTCACATAGCTCCATGGTTTCCTCTGCCAGAACCGTCATTCAATGACCTTGGGGACACGGAAGAACTCCCCCTTGGGGTCCGGGGCGTTGGACAGGGCCTCCCGGATGGGAAGCGAAGAAAGAACCCTGTCTTCCCGGAAGGCGTTCTTCTGCGCGATGGCGTGGGTCATCGGCTCCACGCCGGCTGTGTCCGCTTCATTCAGTTTTTCCATATAAAGCAGGATGTCGTTCAGCTGGGAGGTGAATTTCGCCATCTCCTCCCCGTCGAACTCCAGTCTTGCCAGATGGGCCACGTAGGCCACTTCCTCTTTCGTGATCTTCAAGACCAATCCTCCTGTTCCACTCAAAAAACAGGCCAGTAGGGGGCCAGACGCTCCATGGCCTTGTTCAGGACGGAACCCCTCCACATGACGGCATCGGCCTCCAGGCGATCCAGTTCGTCCTCGCCGGCACGGGTTTCGTCGGTCAATTCCCTCAACACCGACCGGACGGAACGGGCAAGGTTCCGCAGGTCATACCCGCCTTCCAGCACCATCACCACCCGCCCGCCGCAGAGTTCATCGGCCATGTTCATGAGGAGCCTCGTCAGGCAGGCGAAGCCGTCCGGCGTCACCCGCAAGTCCCCCAGGGGATCCCCGTCGCACGTATCGAAACCGGCGGAAACCAGGATCAGTTCCGGCCGGAAGACATGGACGACAGGCTGCAGGATCTGCCTGTACACCTTCATAAAGTGAGGGTTCCCCGATCCGGCGGCAAGGGGGATGTTGATGGTGTAGCCCTTCGCCTCCCCCCGGCCGATCTCGTCCAGAGATCCGGAACCCGGGTACGCCGGATACTGGTGGGTGGAAAAATAGATCACCCTCCGGTCTCCATAGAACAGATCCTGGGTCCCGTTCCCGTGGTGAAGATCCCAGTCGACGATCAGGATCCGCTTGAGTCCGCGAGCCGAAAGTGCATGGGCGGCTCCGAGGGCGATATTGTTGAAGATGCAGAAGCCGCCGGAAGAGTGCCTCTCCGCGTGATGTCCCGGAGGCCGGATGAAGGCGAAGGCGTTGTCCAGGGAACCGTCCAGAACGGCGTCCACGGCGTTGAGAACGCCGCCCACGGCCAGGAGGGCCGTATCAAAGGAATCCGCTGAAGCCTCCGTGTCCGGATCCAGGGGGGTGCAGGGCTCTCCCGCCGTCGCGGCGATCCTCCGGAAATATGCCTCCGAGTGGAGCCGCAGGATCTCGTCCCGGGTGGCGTGCCTGGCGGGGATGGGAAAGAGCTTTCCGGCCATGTCGGGCGAGTCGAGGAGGGCGTGGATGGCCTCAAGGCGTCGATTGTTCTCCGGGTGAAAATCGTCGCACCCATGACGCAAGTATCGATTGTCCCTGACGATCCCTGTTTTTCTGGCCATGGCTCCCTCGAATCGGCCCGAGGCATCGCCGGAGATCTCCGACGACGGTTCCATCGGACCGCTCCGTACCACAAGGTCCCCCAAAATGCAAAGGATTTGGCCCACAGGAGCGCCGGAAAAAGGATTGACAAACCCCGGGAAGTGCACCTATATACCGCCAATCACGGATAAGGGGGCAGCGGTTGCCATGTTCGGCATCGGTATGCAGGAACTGATTATCATCGCCATCATCGCCCTCCTGGTCGTCGGCCCCAAGAAGCTGCCCGACCTGGCGAAATCCCTCGGCAAGGGATTCTCGGAGTTCAAGAGAGCCGCCGAGGATGTGTCCGAAGGAGTGAAAAACTCCCTCCAGGCCGACGATCTGAAGAAAGAGGCGGAGGATCTGAAGAACTCTGTTACGGAAAACGATAAGAACATCGATAAGAAGGAAGAAGTACCGGATTCCACTCCTGAAACCGCCTCCGCCCCGCCCTCGAAACCCCAGGATTCGTCGCATTCCTGACGGATCCAGACAACTTATCCACCACCGGCCATGAACGATACCACGGAAGAGAAGATGCCCCTGACGAGTCATCTGGAGGAGTTGAGGACGCGCCTGGTGCGGATCCTGATCGTCGTGGGACTCGGCTTCGTCGCCTGCTATGTTCTCAAGGACTTCTTCTTCCGGATCATCACAAAACCCCTGGCCGACGCGATGCCGAAGTACAGCCACATGATCTTCACGGGGCTTCCGGAGGCTTTTTTCATCTATATGAAGATCGCCTTCTTCGCGTCCCTCTTTATCACAAGCCCCTATACCCTTTACCAGGTCTGGAAATTCATCTCCCCGGGGCTCTACAAGCAGGAAAAGCGGTACGTGGTTCCCTTTGTTCTCTCATCGACGCTCCTGTTCGCCGGCGGCGTCCTGTTCGGATATTTCATCGCGCTGCCGCCGGCCTTTGCATTCTTTCTTGAATTCTCGACGGATTTCCTGAAGCCGATGATCTCCTTCCGGGAGTACCTGGATCTGTCTCTCAAGTTCCTCCTGGCCTTCGGTCTCTCCTTCGAAATGCCCGTCTTCATCTTCTTCATGACCAAGATCGGGATCGTGAATCCCCGGATGCTCTCCCGGCAGCGCCGGTACGCCATCCTCATCATTTTCGTCGCCGCCGCCGTGCTCACTCCATCGCCGGACGCCCTCAGCCAGATCCTGATGGCCATCCCGCTCCTGTTTCTCTACGAGATCAGCATTGTCGTGTCGCGATTCGCTGAGAAGAAACAGAAAGGAAAAGGGGCAGATGAAGAGGAGGAGCCAACCGAGGCGTGATCATGGCTGGAAATCACCCGCAGAAAAAGCATAAAACGGGAAACCCATCGGGAATCGCGACGCTTCTGATCGCGCTGATGCTCACCTTGGTCGCCCTTCTGGTGATCGGGAGCACTCTCCTTTATTATATTCTCCTGAAGGAACTGCCCAGCATCGCCACCCTGAAGGACTACCGGCCCAGCATCGCCACGCGGGTCTACTCCGATAATGACGAGCTGATCGACGAGTTCTTCCTGGAGGACCGGAAGGTCGTCCGCATCCACGACCTGCCCCCGATGGTCGTCCAGGCCTTCGTGGCTGCTGAAGACGCGCGGTTTTACCAGCACCGCGGCTTCGACCTGCAGAGCATATCCAGGGCGTTCTTCAAGAATATCGAGGCGGGGCGGGTCGTCCAAGGCGGAAGCACCATCACGCAGCAGGTGGCCAAGTCCCTCTTTCTGACGCCCGAACGGAGCTACATCCGGAAGATCAAGGAAGCCGTCCTGGCCTTCAAGATCGACCGCTATCTCACGAAAGACGAGATTCTCCACCTCTACCTGAACCATATCTACCTGGGACACGGAACCTACGGCGTGGAGGCGGCCGCAGAGGCTTATTTCGGAAAAAGCGCCCGAAACCTCACTCTGCCGGAAGCGGCCATGCTGGCCGGGCTTCCGAAAGCCCCCAGCAGTTATTCGCCCTACAACAACCTTGAGCGGGCAAAACAGAGGCAGGCCTATACCCTGGACCGGATGGTCGAAAGCGGATACATCACCGAGGAGCAGAAGAACGCGGCCCTGGCGGTAAAGCTGAATCTCCGGTCCGTGCGACCCAAGGACAAGATCGCTCCCTATTTCGTGGAAAATATCCGGCGGTACGTCCAGGAAAAATACGGAAGCGACGTGCTGTACAAGGAAGGTCTCGAAATTTACACAACGCTGAACATCCCCATGCAGACCGCGGCGCGAGATGCCGTGGAGCGGGGGCTCCAGGAAATGGAAAAGCGGGAAAGATACACCGTTGGACCCGTCCAGGGGGCACTGTACTGCATGGAAGCGCGCACCGGGGCCATCAAAGCCATGGTGGGCGGACGGGATTTCAAGAAAAGCGAGTTCAACCGGGCGACCCAGTCCCGCCGCCAGCCGGGGTCGTCGTTCAAGCCCATCATCTACACGGCCGCCTTCGACAAGGAGATGACCCCGTCCACCCGGATCGACGACTCCCCTCTCCAGTTCCCGGATCCCTCCAAGCCCGACGGATACTGGCGCCCCCGTAACTTTGACGGCAAGTTCAACGGCCCAACGACCCTGCGGAGTGCCCTGGTCCATTCGCGGAACGTTGTCACCGTCAAGATCCTCCAGTCCATCGGCGTGGACTATGCCGTATCGTATGCCGCCAATATGGGGATTGCCTCACCTCTGCCCCGGAACCTCTCCCTCGCCCTGGGCTCGGCCAACGTCACCCTGGAGGAGATGGTCCGGGCCTTCGGAGTCCTGGCGAACCAGGGAAAGCGCGTAACCCCCTTCATGATTCGCAGGATCGTTGATAGGACAGGCCAGATCTTCGAAGAAACCCAGGTCCGGGAGGAGCAGGTCATCGATCCGCGCATCGCCTTTCTATCCACCTACGTCATGCAGGGTGTCATTCAGAGCGGCACGGGAACCCGGGTGAAGGGAATCGGCCGTCCAGCCGCAGGCAAGACGGGCACCACCAACGACATGCGCGATGCGTGGTTCATCGGGTATACGCCCTCCCTGGTGACGGGCGTCTGGGTCGGTTTCGACCAGGAACGGGCACTGGGGAGACAGGAGGTCGGGGGCAGGGCGGCCGCTCCCATCTGGCTGTATTACATGGAAAAGGCAGTCCAGGGAGCACCCATCGAACCGTTTCCGGTGCCCAGGGGAATTGTCTTTGTCAAGGTGGATCCCCGGTCCGGACAGCCGGTCCGGTATTCCGAAGGAGCCCTTTACGAGGCCTTTCTGGAAGGAGCCACACCGGAGGGATCCTCCGTCGTGGACAGCGGCCAGGTCCCCAAAAAACTGCCGGAAGATGACGAGGACGCTTCTTTCTGAATGTACTGTTGGTTTTTTCAGCTTGACATTTCCTTCTTCTTCGGTACAGTAGCGTCCACTTTGAGTCAAAGGAACGGATGAGCGTGAAACCCTTTTCAGAGAAAGACCGCAGCGTAGTCGTAGCCGTAGTAGTAGTCGTTCGGGCGGGGACCGCTGCGTCGTTCCTATGAAGGGTTGACATAGGAAAACGAGCCGCGGATCCCCAGACGGACCGCGGCTTTTTTAATAACCACGAAAAGCCGCACGCATAGAGCCTGCGGCTTTTTCATTTTGAACCAGCGAAAGGAGCCTGAACAATGAGCACCATCGGCGCGGACATCATCATCCAGATCCTCCGGGAGAGAGGGGTGGATGTTATCTTCGGCTTCCCCGGCGCCAATTCCCTCCCGTTGAACGACCGCCTCATGGAAAGCCCCATCCGGCATTACCTGGTACGCCATGAGCAGGCGGCGGCCCATGCAGCCGACGGATATGCAAGAGCAACCGGAAAGGTGGGAGTCTGCCTGTCCACGTCCGGCCCCGGCGCCACGAACATGGTCACGGGGATCGCCACGGCCTACATGGATTCATCTCCCCTGGTCGCCCTGACGGCCCAGGTCAACACAAGCCTTCTCGGCCGCGACGCCTTTCAGGAGACGGACATCATCAGCATGACCATTCCCGTCACCAAGCACAGCTTCCAGGTGAAGGACGTTCACAACCTTGCCTCCAATCTCCGGGAGGCCTTTGACATTGCAACCTCCGGGCGGCCCGGTCCCGTCCTGGTCGATCTTCCCCGGGATATCCTCGCAGCAAAATGCGACCCCGCGGGACCGGCGGACGAGCCCCGCCGGAACGGGATCAAGAACGGCACCGACGGCAGGGAAGCCATCGAAAGAATCGCCCGGGCGCTCAACCAGAGCGAGCGCCCCGTGATTATCATCGGCGGCGGGGTCAAACTGGCCAATGCCTGCGACCTCATGGGAGACCTGATCACAAGAACGCAGATCCCCTTTGTCACGACCATGATGGGGGTGGGCTCGGTGAATGCCGCCAACGGGCTGAATCTCGGGTTCATCGGCTCCCATGGATTCGAACTGGCCAACAGCATCGTCCACCAGTCCGACTTCATCCTCGCCGTGGGGACTCGCTTCACCGACCGGAGCACGTCCCGGATTGATGAGTTCGCCCCGCTGGCAACGGTTGCCCACATCGACATCGACCCCACCTCCATCAGCAAGAACGTCAAGGCGGACCTGCATTTCTCGGGGGATGCCCTCGATGCACTGCAGGCCCTGACCCCGATGATTGAGCCGAAGGATCGTCTGGAATGGATGAACCGGATTCATGAAGAGCGGAGCATGATGGATGAGAAGACCCCCGATCGGGGCTGCGGTCCCGCAGGGGAGTTTATCCGCAGGGTTCAGGAGGCCCTTCCGGATGGAACCATGGCGGTGGCCGACGTGGGACTCAATCAGATCTGGACGGTCCGATCCTGGCGGACCCGGACTCCCCGCTGCCTGCTGACCAGTGGCGGAATGGGCACCATGGGATTCAGCGTCCCCGCCGCCATCGGGGCAAAGATCGGGGCCGCGAACCGTAGCGTCATCGCCATCACGGGAGATGGTGGATTCTACATGAACATGCAGGAACTGGCCACCATCCGGTACTACAACCTTCCGGTCAAGATCGTTGTCTTCAACAATGGCCACCTGGGGATGATCCGCCAGATCCAGAACCTCTTCTACGACGGCCGATACAACAGCATCGAACTGGGCGGAGGAACGGATTTCGTGGCCGCCGCCCGCGCCTTTGGGATTCCCGCCAGCCGGGTCCATATCGACAACGCCCCGGACGAAGGCATCGATGCTCTGGCGAAAACCGATGGCCCTTACCTCCTGGAAGCCGTCGTGGATTGTGAAAACTACGTGTTCCCCATCATCCCGCCGGGCCGCTCCAACGTGGAGATGATTTTCGGCCAGGCGGACTGAGACGGATAAAACGGAAGGAAAGGAACGAGTAAGATGACCATCGAAGAGCGAACCCTCTCCATGCTGGTAAACAACCGTCCGGGCGTCCTGTCCCGGATAGCCGCCGTCTTCAGC